>VTLG01011497.1_pt1 | contig 19490 bp, 14 predicted proteins | sample 4694571 | NCBI WGS metagenome assembly VTLG01 (sample SAMN12604809, study PRJNA352737) | marine metagenome | biome: ENVO:00000447; feature: ENVO:00000209|ENVO:00000569|ENVO:01000036; material: ENVO:00002151; isolation source: viral sequences binned using virsorter ...
CCACAGGTCCAGCAGTCTCTGAACCAGTAGTCATTTGAACATTATATCTGATCTGATTGAACTCAATCTCTGTAGTAAATGTTGCAGAAGTTTCGCCATCGGTATCCGCAGTAGCTATTGTCTCAGGGGAAGCCTCATCTATTTCGTATCGCAGCACCGCAGTAGCAGCAGCAGTCATACGTGCCCCTAATATACGACCTGCACTTAGAAACTTCTTAAATAACTTTGCTCCTACGTTTATCTTAGGACCTACAATGACACCTGTATTTGTGGAATATAGGTAGTTCTCGTCATCTTCAGGTCGTAAACCAGGTCTGGGGTTTATGTAATTACCGATGGTACTTCCGTACCCAGCTAAGACAGATGGATTGTTGTCGGCTACAGCACCAGCCCCAGTGACTAACAACGCATTACAATCATTAGAACCTTGATAATTCCAGGTATGTACTGTTCGGTATGGGTTTATTTTTATGAGGTATGTGTTGCCAGCTGCGTTCTTTTGTGCCAGGTAAATCCAGTCTGAATCACCAGCGAGAGCCGTTATTGATCCGTTAAGCTCTGAGTTCCCAAGCATTTCATTTGTAGGATAGAGCATATTGAACGTCTCGTTCTGTGGATCTATTTGCATTAGCCTATCGCCGTATGGCACATAGATAAAACCATCTACCCAGAGCAATGGATTTTTACCATTATTATCCCGCAACATTAGACGACCGCCAGTCCAAAAGTCATTGACATTAGTGCCGTCGTACCACCAGATACCTTCTTTTTTGAATATCCATACCTTGTCATCAGCAGTAAGTAATCCATTTACAGTTTCAGATGTATGACCTACTGGGACAGCAGCCGACCATGTAGTACCACTCCCACCAGGAACAGTAGCTGACTTGAGATTGCCTGAGCCGTCTATCTTCCAGAACTGTGGTGTAGTTGAGGTGCGTCCACGTGCAGTAAAGAACACTGCTTTATCATCGGTAGCAGCAGATGTAGACCAAGTAGCCCCGTCAGAAGATACTGCATAATCAAAACTATCTCCTGCAGGTGCGAATAGCTTGCCGTTGAACTCACGCACTGGACCAGTAAAAGCGTTACCTGAACCTAAATCAGCTACGGCATCAAACTGATCATTGCTGGTATCGTACTTATATAAATATCTACCCGCACATACATACGTGCCTAATGAATTTTCTGCCATGAAAGTAGGAGCAGCGTCAATAGTTGTAGAACTAGCTTTTGTTTTATAGAGCTGATTGAAGGCTGGGCTAAGGTATAATCTATCTCCGTAAGAAGCATCAACATATTGTGAATAGTTATACCCTACTGAAGTAGAGGTAAGTGTAGACAGTTCATCAACACCGCATCCACCTGACCAGTTATCAAAACCTAACGGCACGTCCACTTCTGCTGGTACTTGTTGGTAGTCGAATATACCAGATGTACGTTGCTCTTCTGCGAGCATTGGCTGCAAGCCACGTGACCAAGCTAATCCCATCTCTGATTCGGCAAGCTGAAAGCCCACCTTGACATCATCATATTCCAGATACACGTCATAAGTGCCTCTATCTCTGGGTCGTGTTGGTGTCATACCTTAAACGGTCCTTGTAATTTACTACCTGCTAACATCCTGAATGGGAACTTGGTTTCGTATTCAGAAGCTCTCTCTTGAATGATAGAAAGTTTTGCACTTATTTCTTCAGGCATATCAGAATATATACCTTCTCGTTCAAAAAGAATTTGAGTTGCGTGTGCATAGAGAATCATCGCAGCAGGCTCGTCTACTTCCATAGTATTCGTAACCTGCGATGCTCTGGTAGTTCCTAATGCAGATATAGGAGATCTACCTACCAACCGAATCTGACGACGAGCTTGCGGAACATTGTCAAACATTATTCGTTGAGTAGTATCGTCACGACGTACTCTAGCGTTAGCTTCGATTGGATAGATGGATCGTACACGACCAGCGTCACCGAAGTAAAGCCATCCACGATCAATAAATCCTGTAAATGTTGTACTGTTATTTGCAACTTCTATTCGTGCTGTTAAAAGTGATGAACTATTACCTACTATATTCTTTTCTACGGTTATTAGTTCCCAGCCAGCACCACCATGATAACTACTACTGGTAGTTCCACTGTCATCTATAAGTTGTATTCTAATTTTACTTGCAACACGACTGTATACCCATGCAGCAAACGTCATCTTCTGACCTGCTGCACCTGCTGCCGTAATATCGTTATTCATATTCGCTACTACTTGGGAGTATGTACCTGCTGTTGATGCAGCTACTACTAGCTTTGTGCAGCTATTGTCGTATTTTGGTATAAGTTTATTCGAGCTTTCTTCAGTTACTATACTCGCAGTAACCGACGAAGCAGCCCAATTAGACGTGCTATCGAAGTCTGGATCTGAGAGAAAATTCCATCCGTCGTGGGTTCCGAGGGGGTATTCGATAAAGGCAAAGACTGGTCCTTTCCTAATAGCAGACGGTATATCAAATTCACGACTATACCCATCTCCTGTAATTGTTTCATCAAAAACTAATTTAGCTATCTCAGGATACGCACGTAATCGTGCCTCATCTAAAGCAGTAAACTTCCTTGATGGTTCGTATCTATGTAATTCAAAAGCATCACCATCTTGAGGTACGGCAGGAAATGCAGGGTCTACAGTAAGTGTTCCTGACGCTGAAGCAAATGATTTTACTCTGCGTATATGATACTGATTAGTACCAGATTGAGTTATACGTACATAGTAATCACGAAAATAATCTTCCCCAAATGCACTAAGATGAGTTTTGACCACAGTCGTACCATCTGTACTTGTTGCGGAAGTTACATTATCGTAGTCATCTCCCATAAACTGGGATAAACCTGTTAATAAATTTTGCCCAGTTATTGCCATTATGCAGTACCTTGTGTAACTAATAACTTTTTAGAACCAGATGCACAGATAGCAGTTATGGCTCCATTGAACCAGTTGCCACCTGCTACTGACATTTCGTATGAACCGCCTGAAGCGTTCAATCTAATGCCTGTATTCGCTGCTGCTGTTCCACCAAGATTGATATAAATAACTTCGTCAGAATCATTTACCATTAATCGGTAGGAAGCAGTTTCACTGGCAGCAAGTACAGATGTACTACTACTACCTACCGTCACAGCGGTATGTGCTTGTGTGTTGATTATTCCTGGTGATCCAGCCATAACCCACTCCTATCTTTTTTTACTGGGAGGACTATTTGTCGCACCAGTCATTGCTTCAATTTGCAGTCTAACAAGTTCATCTTGTGCTTGTCTTGCTTCTTGTTCACGAGCTGTTTCTATGAGGCTCCACTCTTGTTGATGTCTATGTAACATGTGGTTCTGAAGGTCAAACTCTGAACGAAGATTAGCTTTCCGACACGTCTGTGCTACTAACCCAATAGTATCCATCCACTCTCTCTCAGTATGATCAGCATGTAACATACAAAGCAATGAACCATTCTCTGCTTGAGGTGGTTTACCTGGCATACCTGGCATCCAAAATACTTGTGACCCAGTAAGAGTACGCTTACGCATTACCTCAGCTAATTTATGCTTCAACACTCTGCTTTGAGAACCATCTAGTAATGACCATACGGTGACTAAATCATCAGCGTTTTGTCCATCATTTGTTGATCCCATATACTCCATACTGTACTCGTCGTTGTTGACGATTACCTTATCAAGAGTTCCATCTATCGCAGACTCAGCTATAGCATTTGCTGCTGCCTCTGCAATCACATTGTCAGTAGTCATATTAGTGCCTTTCAACGGTGATTGATGGACCGCTTACCGAAGTACGGTGCATCTTCAGCGTTCTTTGTTCAGCTTGCTCAATAGCATCTTCCAACATAGTAGATGCTTCACTCAATTCCTGTATGCGATCTGCTCCCTGTTTACTTTCACGTAACTGGTCAGCAATCTCACGTAACTCTCCTACCGTATGCTCCATCAAAGATGGTATAGCAAATGGCGGAGCATGAAATGAATCAGCATCACCTAGGTCTTCCGACCATATAGCTCGCTTATCATCTCTAATAACATGTATGAATTGCCGTCGCTGCATCCCCTGCCCTTTGATCCCTTGAACATTAAGTTCTTCAAGCCTCAAAGCTGGTTCGTCATTTTTGACGATTGATGCAGCAACGACAAGTTCGTTCATACTTAGTCGCTTACCGTGTACTCAAGGTGAACAGTAACATCAGTGATAGTACCACCAGTGTCATTGCTTGCCTTTATTTCGAGCACTGCGTCAGCAGCGTTCTCGTATGCCCCATCACTATTAGCACCAGCTTGTGTAAATGCTATTGACCTTGTGGTCTTAGCAGCGTACAAAGCTGAGTCAATGCCCACTACCCCAGTTGTGGCTGTGGTTGTACTCTCATCTGAGTCATTAGTAACCTTACCGATTACCGTTGCCCCAGTAAGTAGTTCGACTTTATATACCGCAGTAGAGTGAGCTGCAATAGCAGCTTCCGATACTACAGTCATGTTCAAAATACGAACTTTATTTGAGTTAGTGAAAAACTCTGATTTAGTTCCACCATTAGCAATCGAGTTGAATGTAAACGATTGTGCCAGTGCGTTAGCTACAGCTACCATAATTTATATCCTTCCCTACTATGATGTTGGTGCGGTTGCGTCAGAAAGTAATTCGTATCCCCATTCGTCTCGGCGTTCACCGAAAACAAATTCGTCATACAAGAATACTTCGTCTGCACCCCCACCAATATCTGGTCTACGACGTGTTTCAGCTTTAGGTGCGTGACCTTCTACCAAGACGATTGCCATCTGGTGAAAGATACCGCCCTTAGCGTCATCTGATCCGTCGATTGAGATGTTTCCGTCAGTGAAAACATTTGCGTTAAACAATGTTCCACTGAATCCATTACGCACCATGTCTGCTGTCATTCCATCAATAGAACCAGCACCATTAGAAGCAGTAGTTGTAATAGCTACTGATAATTGATCCTGAATGTCCTTGAGCTGGAATGGGTGCAATACCACTGAGACGTTACCTGGTGGTGCAGGCTCAGTTGTGTTACCGAATATACGGCTTTGCCCCGCAGAAATGTGACCAACAGTAAGGGTAGATCCTGCTCCACCGAGAGAAGTTGAGAATGAATCTAATTGTGTTAGACCATCTTTATCCTTCTTACGTTGGATAGCATTTTGTCCTAGTTGACCAATTTGCGACAATACATTACTAGCTAATCGACGGTATACACGGTCAGTTACGATGGTTTGAATACCTGTAACTGTTGGTGTAAGAGTCAATAGCGAGTCTGACATTTGTTGTGGATTGTCAAGGGTCGCAGTTTCAGCTACACCTGTTGCGGTGAGCTTGTCCAAACGAACCTCGTTCCATCCAGTACCACTGTTCTCTGCTAAAGTTACCTTATCGACAACTGAATCACTCGTCATTGTTCCTTCATATTCTCGAACAATGCGAGCAGCAGCAATTACCGTAGGAAGACTATCAGCCAGATTAGTAGTAGTAGTGTTACCTGTGGTAGCCACTATATAGCTCCTATCTTATTCCTAGATGTTCCATTACACGCTTCTTCTCAGTAGCGGTAATGCTTTTTCCTTCTCCATAGGCTTGGACTAATGAATCAATAGATGCCGTGTTTGACTTGCGTGAGGGAGTCCCATTTCCAGCAGCCTTTTTTTTCGTTGCTGTTACTTCAGCAGCGTTGGCTCCCTTCATCTGTTCCTGTACCCATGCCAGTACAAACTCAGAAGCACGAATAGGAGAACCGCTTTTGGCTCCTTCTTGCCACACTTGGGCAGGAATATCATCAGCTTTATATCCTATTTCGTTAACTTTCTGTGCAACCCAATTAGTTGCATCGTCCCATATAGCCTGTGAATCAGTGCTTGTTTCTTGCAACTGCTGTGGTTCCTGTTGCTGCTGGTTGTCATTGCGTCCGTTCTCGATTTGTTGGAGGCGATGTTCCAGTTGCCGTTCTCGCAAGGCAATCTTTGTATTGTCATCTACTATTTCAGAAGACAAAAGCAGGGCACTGACATCAGCGAGCTGCTGTTCCAAATCCTGTATGCGATCTACAGTAGCCAAATTATTGCGTGTTTGGTCTAGAGTATCGACTCGTGACTGGATGTTCTCTAAGCGACTGAGTTCACTATTGACTCTGTGCTTAATGAAATCGATATCCTTCGTCGTACTTTCGACACTATCCAAACGTGATATAAGTTGATCAATATTACTAAGAGCTTCAGACTCTTCTCCGCCAGACTCTTCAGGAGCGTCAAATCCGCCAGCATCTTGATCAGGCACAGCCTCATCAACAGCTACTTCATCGACGACTTCTTCATCGACTGCTTCAACTACATCTTGTTCACTTACCATACTGACCTTCCTTATGTGTTTACAGGACTACTCAAGAAATAGGCTTTGATACATACCCATTCTGGAGAAGTGCAGTATCCAACTTTGGATTTTGTTTTCTCATTGTCCTACGCATACTATCCGACAGACGCTCTACTTGTTTAGAGATCTCTTTTAGTCTACGTACTGCTGTCATATTACCTTGTTTTTCTGCTCTTCGCAGTGCTATGGCTAATTCATTGTAGGAAGATATACCTAAATTGCTAAATCTTCCCGCCGATAATTGATTGAACGCCGTATCCAAGGTTCCGAAATATCCTGAATTTTGTATTATCTTTTTGTTCTCGAAGTACCAAGCTGCTTCAGGTGCATGTTCTTGCCCACTCCGTTCGTCTATAATTCTTATTTCTTCTGGTGTTAGTCGTGCTCGCAAATCGTTTTCTAATTTTTCCTGTAGGTTCCAATCAATAATATTAGGAGCCATCTCAGCAGCTTCCATCGTTGCATAGTATTGACTGAGTACACTATCGTTCGTTTCTTCACCCGTCGCACCACGTACTTCAGACTTCAACGCTGATGCTTCAGATGAGAGCTGTGACATTGCATCTCTGAAAGATTTTGCATCTATCTGCCCTGATTCAAAAGCCATAACAAGTTGCGATTCTTTAGATATTCTTTCCTGATCAATTTCCTGAGCACGTAGTATGCCTTGTGATTTAGGATCGTACTTAGCCCTACGCTGTAATTCTTTTTGTGCCAGCTGGAACATCTCAGGATCTTCTTCACGTAACTGATCTCGCTCTTTTCCTGTAAGTTCTCTATATCCTTTATTGAATCTGCGTTGTGCTAATGAATCCTTGAGATCCATTGAGGTCCTATCCATTGCAGTAACACCAGCAATTTCAGCAAGAGTGACTGGGGATATTATCTCCTCCAACCCACCCTCTTGGGCACTACGAATGATATCGCTCAATGCAATAGGAGTTACTTTAGACAATCCGTACCCTAACGCAGTGTCGGTAAATCCCTCCAACGAGTTTATATTGATCGGTCTCCCGCCTAGGTCACGCCCTTGAATAACATCAGCAACGGTAGATGCTAGAGGACTTCCTTTTCCACGAGCAAAGTTCTTTGTAGATGTCAATGGGTTGCCACTAAACGCATCTGTTAAGTATCTAATGTTTGATCTATACGGACCAAATAACGAAATGTCCTTGCCAGCTAAACCTTTGATGACCATGAAGTTAGAATTTACTCTCCCATTTACTGTAGGTCTGAAGTCTGTTTTTTCTCCTGTAATAAATTCATTGACAAAGAAAGTTGAAACCGCAACTGCCATTATTGCTTTGAGCATAGTCTCACGAACAATCTGTGCTTTCAAATTATTCTCAGATAACCCAGCAGCGTCAAAGATATTCTTGAACATTGCTATGGTGTATCGTGGTGCAAAGACAGAGTATTTTATCGGATCAAAGACGTAGGCTTTGGACGCACCTGTTAGCTGATTGGCTGCTTCGGCTATCTGCCTACCTGTTTCTGTGCTTGTTTCAGATAGTTTTAATGAAGCTAAATCTGTGTTGACTCCTCTAAAGGCTTTGTACAGTTCAATCCTTGCTACGTTACCAGCTGTAGTAAACGCTTGATCAGACTTTTCCATAATCTTTGTAGCGATCTCACCACCTTCTTTTACCCCCCTAATATTTTTCGTTACCTTCCTAATTACTTCTCTCGATGGTGCTCCACCAACAATCTCATCTCTCCAGAAATCGTCGTTGATAATCAATCCATCTGCTACTGCTTGACGGACCCAAGGTCTGTTGAATTTTAGATAATCTGCGTATACCTCTGGATCTTTCAATGCCCGCAACATTGTACTTGCTGCTATCATAAAAACTTCTGGCTTACTAGCCATGACAGCCCACCCCTGAATCCCCAACCAAGACAAGTCAAATGTTGCTATCAAACTTCGGAGGAATGAGTTTGCTTTTATAACTTTTCTTTGTAATTCAGTAGGTACGAAATCAGCACGTACTAACGATTCTATACTTCGTAATTGTTCTGGGGTAAAAGTTTTACCACGAAGCATAGGGAACTTTTGCAGTATTGTTTCAGCAAGCTCACCTCGATCCATTAACAATAATTCTGATTGCGACGTTCTTAATGCGTCAGCTTGCCTTGCTTTTGACGCATCGTACGCATCACGTGCTGTTTGCACTTTTGCATAATCATCAACATCACTTTGCAATTTTTTTACTGTATCAGAAACTCTACCACTAATTCTTTTTGTAAAAGCATCAATCATCCTATTGAAAGATGCTTGCTGTGCATTTGCATTTAGAGCTTTTACTTGAGCATTGACAATTTTCATTTGTTCAGAGAGTGCCTCACGTGCTGCAGTTCTCGCATCACGAGGAGCTTTTAATAATTTTCCAGCCATACTGTCTACGCTGTCTTGTATCTCTGATACTTTTTCTTTTATAAGACCAGCTCTTTTTTGATACCTTGCGATGAGCTTGGTATTCTTTTCTATTAATAATGGAATTTCTGGTCTGCGTAGAAACGCATCAGTTAGCCTTTGCCCCTGAGTTGCTTCATCAAAAAAGCCTCTTCCTTCTGCTGAAAGCCTAAATCGTTCATTCAGTATATCCATTTCTTCTGCGAGTAACCTTGCCTCGTCTTGTAGCGTAGTGTTTTCAACTTCGAGATTTTGAAGTTCTTTTTCTATTTTTATCGCTTCTTTGTCCAATCGCTTTTTCCATGCAGGTAAAGCTCTAGCAGGTACACCTCTACCGACACCATATCGCTCGTTACCTAAAGTTCTTAATGCTTTTATCTGGTTGCGTAATTCTCTTGCTACTGCTGAAGTTTCCCCGAACTCTTGTGCGTTGGTACGTGCTCTACGCATTTCATTGATTACGTTTCTCCATGTGGCTTCAGCTGTAGTATCATCTATGGCTACCCTTGGACCTGAAGGCTTTGCCCCTCTTAGATATTTTTCAAAGTTGTTCGTTATTGTTTGTATTTTTTGAACAGCCCTCAACTTAATCTGACTGTCTTTGCGAACTTTCAATGCTTTCTTGTACTCAAGTTTTGCTGCATCTGTTGCTCTTGTAAGTTCATCCCACTGTGCATTGTTTTGTAAATACTCTTTACCCGTCACACCGATGTCAGCGAAACCTTTACTTATATCATTGATCATGCCTGCCCTTGCAGAACCAAGAACTCTTGCCTGTAATATCACTTCAGGGTCAAGCCAGTACATTTCATTAACAGTTTTATCCAACTGCTCTCCAAGCTCGAACATAGTTTTATAAGCAAACGGCTCATTACCCTTAGCTCTCTTTTGTCTGAACATGCTTGTGACTTGAGCTGTCAAGTCATCATCTTTAGAAAAATTTGCTATTCGTGGAAAGTAACCACGTATACCTTCGTCTGCGTGACGCTCCATTACTTCACCAAGCGGAACCAATAAGTCATCTAGAGAGTTAGATGGAACCTCTGGCATGTTTGCTCTTTGACGTTCTAAAGCACTAGTCAGTATTTCTTTCGTCAGCCTAGGAGCCTCTTTAGTTTCATTGGCTAAAGCTCTGTATGATATTTCGTGAGCTTCATCGTAATTCTCTACCGCTTTCAAAGCGTCACGTATACGGCTGGCATCCTCATTCAAACCTTTATTCTTAGAAAATGCAATTTCGTCCAGATAGCCACTTTCACCCTCAAACAAACTCTTGTTGTAACTAAGATCTCCCAGCCTTACATATCCCCTAGCTGCTGATTCAGTATCAAGCAACCTACCTGGTCGAGATGTATCCGCTATAACTTCAGCCATTTTTTTTGTCAAAACATTGTTAGCAGAATCGGCTGCTGCTTTTGCTGGGAAATATACATCCGCCACACCTGGATTCAAGAAACTGTTACCCATAATATTGCGAAGACCTGGCACATTACTAAGAAGACGAGAGCTTACCCTGTTGAATTGATCTCTTGTTTGAGTTCCCCCTAGAGTTAATGCTCTTCGTGGATCGTCAACTCCTATGTTGTCAATGTCAGAGAACTTGGTAATGTGATCCTCGATAGATACGTCATTAGCGTCAACACGATTTCTACCGACCAGACCTGGAAATCTTTTCTGTCCTTTACGCAAGAGCACAAGACCTGCTGCTCCACCAAGCACTGGCTCTGCAAACCTCAATGGACCTGGTAAGTCTAATTCTTCAGCAGCAGTTCTAGCACCTAATCCAATAACAGACTCACCAGCTAACCTTTGTGCAAACGTACCTTCAGGTATAATTGATCCCAATATTCCTGTAGACTCTCGCAACGATCTATTTGGATCACCAGCAAGTATTCTTCTACCCTTTGACAATATTCCAGTAGCTCCAACTGCTGGACGTATCGCTCGCAATGCACCTGGTGCTCCCGCAGCTGCAAGTGCTATGTTCACTGGAGCTGCAAACTCAGAAGCGATAGCTGCTGCTGGTCTACCTACACCTGGAATGCCACGCAAATCTTCTAGTGCTCTACCAAACCCTAGTGTTCTTAGAAGTTGATCTCCCTCGAAAAATGTATTGAATCCAAATCCACCAGCCTCTTCTGGTTGTGGCTGTTGTCTTGGCAATGGAGGAATAAACCCAGAAGGAACATTTGTATAAGGACTTGGGCGACCATACACGGCGGGAGCACGACCAGAGGACGCACCAGCAAAACCGCTTGGTGCACCTAATTGCTGTGCTGCTACACTGTAATCGCTAACCACTTAGAAAACCCTTCGACCACGCCTTGTTCCTGTAGCTCCGAATTGACGCATTACTTGTTGTTCAACATCTTCTAATGTTCTATTTCTTGTAGCTAATCTAGTTCTTAGCTCTTCACGCTCACCACCTGTAAGAGATTGAAGTTGACCTGGTGTAAACAGATTGAATCCAAATCTCAAGGACTGAGGCGTTTGACCTGCAAATATGTCCCGTACAGCGGGAGAAGAAAATCTTTCTCCCCTTGCCCTTATCTCTTGTTGCGTCACAGGTCTATCCATACCGAAACCAAACTGTGTACCACCGAATGCAGTTCTTGATGGCATCTCAGCTAATGTTGAGAAGTTTGTATTACCACCAAACATTCCACCTATTTGTGCTCGTGGAGGACCTACCTCGCCAGCATCTTCCATGATTTCTTGCTGACGCTCATTCAATGGCAACACGACCATCGGTGCATTACCGAATGACATGACGAGTTCTTGGTTTTCTTTATTCTTAGATGAATCACCTACAACTATAGGATTGCCGAATCCATGAGCAACACCACCGTGTTCAAACGGTCCAGCCCCCAAGAGATTCCGCAACTCTGACAATCTTGGCAATGGCACTTTTTCGACAAGCGATCTATCAGAGCCAATGGTTAATGAAGGTCTAGGCGATGAAGATTGCGGAGCTGCTGACGTTGGGGCTTGAAAGAAATTTTCTGGGTAATTTAGTGCACTGCTTCCAGCTTCTGGAGGACCTAATATTTCCTCCTCGATATTCCCAGACATTGAACCTTGGTACACATTTGGGAATAAACTAGGAGCTAAGTTGATAGAACCACCGCTACCAACCATATCACCTAAATCATCTACCACTACTCGGTTATTAACTGGGCTAATAGCTGGGCTAATAAAACCTCCACTGTCAGGCATATCAACTAAGTCATCAACTATAACTCGACGGTCAGGTGGAGTGTACCTATCGCCGATTACAGGCTCTCTAGTTATTGTAGGTCGGTTGCCAAGTGTGACTGGAAGCATCGCACCTTCACCTAAGAATGAAAGATCAGTAGGGGCTTCACCTCTTTGATACTCAAAACCTCCCCTATTCACATCAGTTACAAAGCCAGGTCCATAATCGACAGTTTCTAAAGGCGTTTCGTCGTCGCCTGCGTCATAATACTGAGGGAAAATTGGTGTTCCATTAGTAGTTGTTGTAGGTCCTGTTGGCGGTCCGTCGCCAGGTGGCGGTCCTTGACCAGCTGGCGGTCCTTGACCAGCTGGCGGTCCGTCGCCATCGCCTGTTGTTGTTTCGTCACCATCAGCAGCTGGTGGCTTAGGAGCTATGCCTTGCTTATTGGCTTCTTCAGCTTCAAGCTCTCTTCGCTGTCGCATATTCCTTATGCCTTGTGCCTCAGCAGCAAGGTCAGCTTTGAATCCACGACCTAATGAATCTAAGTATTGAGCGTACTGGTTGTACTCGCCCATTGCCTGATTGTAAAGATCTGCTTGAGTTGTTTCTCCGAACGGACTTGTTTCACCACGCTGAGCGTACGACCTTGCAAGATAGTCTGCTGGGTTAGCAAGTATTTCTCGCATACGATCTGATGTTTGCTGACGTGCTTGATTGAGTTCTTGTGCTATTGAGGCATCGGCTCTTCGTGCCTCTTCCTGCATTTGTTGCAGCCTTCGACGATCATTGATATCAAATTGCGTTCGATTCTCTGCCATTTCAGTATCGAATCGACGAACGCCCTCTGAGTAATCTCGCCTATCACGGAAGTTACCTTCTGCAAATTCCTCGCCCCATACATCTTTTTCAAAATCAAATTTGTCAGAACGTAATCCGAAGTCAGCATCGAACTCAAACACACGCTGTGCATGATTTTGTACAAATTGATTTTCAACTTCATCTTGTGCTCTGTTGAATTGATTACCCTCTTGCATCAACTTGTTGTAATCGAATCCAAGATTTTGAATGTGCTCTTTAGATCGTTGAATAAGTGCTTTGTCTGCTGTTCGTGCTGTCGAGGCAATGCCTAGTAGCTGTGCATTTACATTATTAGCATTAATAGCTATTTTTGCTTCATTGTCCATCCCTGTAAGTTCACGACTCAAATTAGCCTCAAACTCTAATTTTTGTTTAGCTGTCATTAAACTTTCAGTAGGATCGTATTGACCCTCACCAGTTTCTACGTACTTGATATAATCCCCGTTTGGAGCCATCCCTATTTGATAAGCTGACCCATCGTCGTCCACCCCTGCCCCAACAGATACAGCACCAGTTGTTTGTTCAAACACACTCTTTTTCATTTGAGCAAGAACAGTTGATTCATTACCAGTAGCCTTAGCAAGTTCAAGCATTGACGATCCACGTTTTACACCAGCTGCACCATACACAGCATTTTGTGCATCAATAGCACTCTTACCTTCTAAGTATTGTGTTATCAGCCCATTGACAACTAGACTTGCTTTTTTATTATTGACCTGGTTTTTTCCAGGTCCGACTTCTGTACCAGCTGCAATATCATCGCCAAGTATTTGAGCTGCTTGCGTAAGAACAATTTGCTTCTGCTCAGGTGTCATCCAGTTAGCATACTCTTCAGGTATAGGTGCATTGGCAACAAGTTTTTGTGCCTGACCTAACCCAGTATTAGGAGCTGCTTTATATATAAACATCTCTGATTGATCTGGTTCTTTATCTTTGCCAAATATATCAAAGACAGCTTTCAATCCCATAGCTCCAGCTGCACCGACCAATGCACCAGTAGGTCCAAGCATCATACCAAAACCTGCTCCTATTCCAGCTGCTTGTGCGTAATCACCAGCAGCACCGAAGCCCATAGCTGTCAATGCTTCGTCAGCAACATAACCGCCAAGTCCAAAACCTGCTCCTATTCCAGCACGACCCATACCTACACCTGGCTTGAATCCACCTGTAGCAGCACCACGCATACCAGACGGTGAAAATAGATTTTGATACGTGCTTCCCCTGAAAGCCCTCGGTGTACTTCCTCCAAATTGAGTAGGACTTCCACTTCTAAAAAATCCTGGTCTTTGAAATCTACTTTGTCCTCTTTCGTTTCTACCTACATACGATTGAAATAAAGGATTGAAAACACCAAACCTATTCAATAATGCAGCCCCACCTATCGCACCAGCGGGAAGAAACGCCCCTCCAGGTATTCCACCTTGACCTTCAGGAACAGTAGGTTGACCCCAAAAATCATACATTGGCATTGCAACATCACCATCTTGGTAAAATCCGTATCGTCGTTTATAACCTGGCATTATTGACCACCACTCATATCACTTTGTATACGCTGTATTGTTGACGGTATTGAATTGACTATTGCCATCGCTTCCTGTTGTCGGCGTACACTTTGTATATTGTTTATTCTATCTAATCTCGCAGAAATTTCGTAGAACGATTCGCTGCGTTCTTCCGCAGCAGGCGTTTCACCGAACGCTGCGTTTACTCTTTGCAGTAACATAGTTTGTCTTGCAGCAGTTCGTGCAGCTCTTCGTACAATTCTTTCTCTATAGTTTGGCATTAGAATAACTGCCTTTCTGGAGCTTGAATCATTGCCTGTCTACGTGCCTCACTAACGATAGGTTCTTGAGGATTACCCTGTTCATCTACTGTAGTAGCAGCTTGTTCGTCGCCACCTCTGCCTTGTTCACGCTGTACGTCTTGTTGTAATGTAGCTTGAACTGCTTGTCTTACTTCTTCACCTGCATCTCCCAAACCAGCCAAAGCCATAAGTAATGTACTCTGCTGTATAGGCGAAGAACGTAATATATCTTCGACTGCACGATCCTCTTGCTCTGAAGTTGGATTGGTAATACCCATCTTGTCCATAGCTGTACGCTCTGACAAACCTGGCATAATCCTGTACATATCTGCCCAGAGTCGTGCTTTCCTTGAGTTGAGTGTAGCTGCATCAGATGTTTCAAAGGTTACAGTGTTGTAGTAGTAGCCGTTTATTTCTCTAGGTCCAAGCGTTACTTCACTAGGCGTTGACTCAAATGCTCCATATAAAGTAACTGGTGCACTAAGGATATGTTCAATGTCCATGAGTACCCATGCGTTTATTTTCTGACACGCCCGCTGTAAAGCATTTAAAGGTCCACTTAGTTTAGTAGCAGCATTACGGAATAGTGTATCTGCTTCCGTTGCAGTATCGACACCGACCATAGGCATACCACCCATAGCTCCGAACTTGGATGCTGAATCTGCGTAGCTGTTTACACGTTGCAATCCTTGCATCAACGTAACAGGAGCCTCACCCCACTTAAGTAAATCAAGCTGCTGGTCAGGTCGCATATCAATATGACTACCTGGTCCTAAGCGTATTTCCTTTTCACCATCTTCTAGCTCACCCATATTGACAGTGACCAGTGCTGGGAACACATACATACGCAGCCATGCTTCCATTTCTGTCAAGTATCTGGCTTCTGAAATAAGAACTGAACGTATAGGCTTAAGTATAGAGACATACCTATCTTCTGGTTTAGCTTCCGAAGTCACATCACCAAAACCAGGATCAGCAATGATGTACGGTATGTACCCGTCGTACACTGGATACTCATCTGTTGATACTGGTGATTCCCAAGAATACGGATTGACGGCTTCATGGCAACGCTTGCCATCTACCCACACAACGAACTCCCCTGGGTCATCGCCGTTAGGTTTTGTCCACATTTCGACGTAATCAACTTCACGCATCATATCGCCTTGACCGTAGTCCTCTTCTAAATCTGGGTAGGCTTTGACTAAGTTACCTGCTTCCACCTTCGTAGCTTCGTATACATATTGCGGGTCCCAAGGTGTATTGGGATCTTCAAATATTGTTTCTGGTGCTAAAGATTCAAACTTCCACAGAAACTTAGATCGGGCTACCTTCTCCAGTTGCCTTCTAAATTTCCGCTTATCATTTGCATTTGCTTCATCAGGTAAATCTGGTATGTACGAAAAATCTATTGTTTTCTTTAGTACCATTTTTCCAAGCATCAATTTTTTTGTAGCTCTTTTTAGAGGATCGCCTTGTTCTTCAAAGACACGAGTCCACCACATATCATGGAACTGTCGTTGCTTTTCAGCTATCTCTCTTGACGCTTCCATACTTTCATTGACTGGTCGCATTGGAACAAATGTTCTAGGAGTAGTTAGAATATGATCAGCTGCATTAGTAATTGCATTGTACGCTGTTGGCGGGACTGTAGGTTGTAAACCCTCATCGACCCATTCATCGGGAATGATATTGCTTGCGTATTTACCACGCATCATATCTTCGTCTGTATTCAATTCGGTTATAAACTGACCGTAGACAGTAGAACGTAAGTGCTCAAATCTATTGTATTGTTCGTCTGTCATGCAACACCTGTCAAGAATCTACGCTTACTAGAATTGCTGAATGTTAAATACTTTCTATTATTGTTTAATTTACGAGGCTGCCTTCGCTTTGCAAGAAGCACAGCAAGCCCAACTGCCATAACGCAGTCATCGAAATATCCTGGAGGGGCTGAATACTGAATAGTACCCCCTGCCATGACTTTACCTTCAAACAGTTTTAACTCTCTGTTTAACTGTTCGTCGTCATAAGGGAAGTGTACACGCCCATGCTCAACCTCTGCAACAAGTGTTGATACTAATTGTGCTTTACTTTGATTTGTAAATTTGAATGAAGTTATGTGACACCCTTCATCTACCAAGATGTCTCTAACAGCCTCACCTACACCTGTCGCATCTAAGTGAATTGTTTGGCATTTATATTCCTGATACATACTTGCAATACGTGGACCAAGTGCTGTGTATGACATGCCATTGAATCTGTCAGATGCTACTATTGACATGTCTTTGATATCAATAACGTACGCTACTGTGTAGTCGTGCTGCTTTGCTACATCTAATCCCATCAAATACTGTTTACCTTTTTGCCATGGCTGTAGTTCTCCATTAAAGCAATCATCAATATTTTTAAAAATCTTTCCTTCAGCTTCAGCCCATTCAGCTAAGAACCTTTGACGGAACTCAACCTCTGGATATTCCAGCCGAGCTTCTTCCATAACGATTGGGTCAATAGAAGGATTAGCGGTAGTAGGAACCGAAAATGAGTAATAGTCTGCATCTTCTTGTAATGAGGACTGTCCACGTTCCCAATATGATCGAAACCAGTTATTACTCTGTGGCACTCCTATTGCGATTAGCCGTCCATTTGAGTCGGTTAATGCTGGCATGAACTCGTTACGTGCACTGTCAGTAACATCGTGTGCCTCGTCTACAATCGCAGCTGTTAGTCTGTCACCTTGCAGTGATACTTGGTTATCAGCAGACTTTGCCTGTATACGTGCACCATTAGTCAGCTCTATCAATCTTCGCTCTTTATTATAGTAAGCAACCATAGCAGCATTAGGTACAGTTCGATTTGTCATTTCGTCAGCAATGCAGGAACGCACAAATGGTTCCCACACACGCATAGTCAATTCATAGTTAGGGGCAATGATATATACCAAGGGTCTATGCTCGACACCAGCAACGACTGTCTTTGGTCGCATTAGTTCTCGCCATGCTTCAGCTACAATAGCAGTAGACTTACCAGCACGACGACCGCAAGCTGCGATTACTCGTTTTTCGTTTCTTGAATGTATGTGTTCTATTTGCCAGTTGTAAGGTTGATACCCACCTTCACCAAACTCAAGGAGACTATCCCATATATCTGGTCTAGTGTAATCAGGATACTTATCGTTAAATTGTTTCACCATCGATAACTATTGTATCACCACGCTCAGGCTGTTGTCCCTTTGCTGGACGTGAACCTGACATCGATTCGATATATGTTTCAGCAAAAGTAATATTGCTGATATCTTTTTGTTCTCTTGCCTTACCAAGTATTCTGTCAAAATAATACATTAATAATCTCGCATCAGGCTTGTCGCCCTCACACGCTTTCTTAAATTGCTTGTAAAAAAATGGAAGGTCTGGAAGTGCTAACTCCTCAAACTTCTGTGTAATGTGTTTATTCATTTCCTTAGTTGCAGCAGTAGTCTGCATTTGCGTCGCAATCGATTTTATTGGACGACCCGAACCTTTGATATATTTACCCTTATCCTTTATAACAGGACGCTTGCCACCCTCTTCTATAGTGAATGCTTTAGCCCGTACTAAACCTACAACTTCCTGGTATGTCCTATCCCCATACGTTGCATCGTTGGTATCCATCTGTGCAATGAGTTCTTCCATTGAGTTATCCATGAGTGCATTGTACATAACCGTCGATGTTCCGTCAAAGTACCGTCGATGTACGAACGTGTACGAGTAGGGGTTAGCCGCTTACGAGACGTCATCGCTGAGTGTCCCTTCCCTCAATACGACGCACCCCCATGCCGTTCACCTCCACCACACGTAGAATCACGACGGTCAAATCGCAGCAAATCGGCGAGCAATCGACGACGAAAATCACGCACTGCTCGCACGATGCTAGCTCGTATTATTTAAGGCAAGACGGGCAAACGATGGCAATCGAGGACGACGGCGACGGTCGATCCGATTCAGAAAAAACAACCAGGGCAAAACAACCAGGGCAACGTAATCCAGGATGAGCGAGTCATCCAGGATGAGCACGTCATTCATTGCATAGCAGCTATTAAGGTTTCTGGTTGGTTTGGGTCGCTAAAAAATGTGGCTATATATAGGCAGTTTTGACTTGTCCTAAATCATTGAATCAATTACCCTTATAACTATCAATAATAAGTAGTAGTTCATAAAGGAGTATCAAATGACTACATCAACGAAACGAAACGCACCAAAGCTAACAGCCAAGGAACGTGTAACAAATCAGATGATTAAGCGATTGGAGGATTCAATATCTAACGGCGATCCCGTTGCACCATGGCTGAAACCATGGCAGGCAGATCGCTACGATGTAACTGTACCATGGAACCCAATAAGTAAACACGAGTACCAGCGTTCTAACTTTATCCTGCTTAGCATTATGGGAACATTTCACGAGTCCAATATGTGGTCTGGTTTTCAGCAGTGGAGTAAAGCGGGTTACAAAATAAATAAAGGTTCCAAGGCTACTAACATTATCCGTCCAATGTCTTTTGTCGATGAGAAAACCAAAGGTACGGACGAAGAGAAAACGATAACTTTTTTTAAGGCTGAATCCGTTTTCAATTATGACCAAGTTACCTACGCTGGCGAGGGTCTCGACCCTATCATTGTTCGATATGCAGAAACAGAAAATAAAAAACCTCGCTCATGGAATCCAATAAAGCGAGCTGAAAAAATTGCCAGTGATTACATTGCTAGGGAAAATATCAAGCTCAATTTTAAAAACGTAGACGCTGCATTCTACGCAACCGCTGACGATTCAGTGAC
>VTLG01016711.1_pt1 | contig 19489 bp, 35 predicted proteins | sample 4694571 | NCBI WGS metagenome assembly VTLG01 (sample SAMN12604809, study PRJNA352737) | marine metagenome | biome: ENVO:00000447; feature: ENVO:00000209|ENVO:00000569|ENVO:01000036; material: ENVO:00002151; isolation source: viral sequences binned using virsorter ...
CATACCACCAGCACCACCACCACCACGATGAGCACCACCACCACCGCCAGCGACAACAAGATACTGAACAGAATATGTCGGAGTAACACTTCCTGTGCCATCACCGACATTTGTCCATATGTTTGCGTTAGTAGTTGCGTCTGTCAGCACAAATAACTCACCAGAAGATTTGTTGAGATATAAATCACCTTGTGTACCGTTTGTATTATATGCTGGGTCTGAAGTTGCCTTTGTTATCTGTTCAACGCCGGTGACTGATCCTGAAAATGTTACATCACCACTAAACGTGCCACCATCTTTTGCAGATACAGTGTCAGCTACACTAAACGTATCATATACTACGACTTCAACAACATCACCATTTGATAAAGCTGCTAAACTACCTATCGTGTTTGCTGTGGTTGTATTGTAATCCGTGCCAGCTACAAGTGTTATACCGTTCAGCATAACATCTACAAATTCACCATCACTAAATTTTAATGTCTTACCATTATCATCTGTGCCAGAGACAGAAGTTCCTCCTGCACTAGATTGTGTGTAGTAAAACCTAGAGCGCACTCCAAACTGAGGGCTTTTTCCTATGTATGGCATTAGGGTTTCTCCGGCCACTTAACATCATCAAGTGATGTTGCAGTTTTAGTAATATCTCGTAAGTCTTGACGATACTTTTTTTGTGCATCTGTCATGGCCAAGTCACTGGATGCCCACCAATCAGTTTCGCCAAGCTTTACATTTCTGACTTCGCGAAGCTGTTGTAAAAGTTCTTCTGCTGATACTTTAGAAACAGTATAGGTGACTTCAGATACCTTGCCAGTTTGGATGTCATATATTTTTTCTATCGCCATAACTGCCTCTATTTGTACCAGAGTTGAATAGTTCCACCCGCAAAATTTGTCCCGTTTCTGTCAACTACTCCTATTCTATCAAGTGTGCCACTTAACTGTTTTTCACACATAGATGTAGCCCAATATTTTGTGCCAGAGTGTGAGTTCATATGAACACGCATTATCCATGTATTTCCTGTTATATTCCAACAATGACATGTAAAATTACACACGCTATCGTACAATTGAAAATCTAATCCAGTTCTGTCTGAAACAGCGTTTATATAAAAACCGTTTTCGTAAGAGTATGCCACACTATGAGTGTACCCAGAATCTTCCAAACCACCAGAATCACCCAATCGCACTACTGCTGTGCTTGTGCTAGTGCCTCTGTCTACTTGATTGCCAAATAAAATTAATTCAGAAGTGCCAGAGGCTATACTTGAAATAGTATATGTTGCCGCTCCGTTGGTTGTTGTTTGTGCTGTTTTAGTAAAACCAGCCGCGCCAGCACCTGTAACAGTGCCTGTGAAGGCAAAGGTATCAGCAAGGTTTAAGCTTTCGGATTGTATTTTAGAAAGTGCCATTACGCTATCCTCAACACAGTCAAACGAGTACATCTTGTTGTTTCAAGCCCACTGAATGTTGGTCCACCCATCATGTCATCTATGTTATCCTCAATATTAAAAGTATATGCGTCACTGCCTGTTGTATTACCGTATACTCTAATCCTTATTTTTCTTCCAGACGCTGTGTTTTTATAAATGCTAGTTCCCACTAAGGTCATTGAACCCGTTAAACCTGTAGAGGTACTATCGCCTCTATACGCTGAACCAAACTCTATATTTTCGTTGGTTATTGTGCTTGAAAAATCATCCGCTGAAAATTCAACTACTGCACCTGCTTCAATAATTTCTTCTGTAGTAGCAGAGTCACTTCTAACTCCAACAGAAAAAGAAATTAGATACACGCCATCACTACTAGCAAACTCGTAAGCATCATTTGTTGTGTCAAATTTTGACTTCGTATCATGTACGACAGTCCCCTTGCCCCCAAGGTCTACAGTGATAAGAGTGTCATCAGTAAGACCTGTTTGGGCGGTAGTAAGAACAACCTCAAAATATTCTTTTCCAGTAGATAAAAAATCTCCAGTTGTTGAAACATTATCACTGAACGTACCAGTAGTAGCCACTATAGGGGTGTTAGAGGGATGTGTTACAGTGCCAATAGCTTTACCTTGAAAGACTACATAAAAATCATCTGTAGTCTCTACATCGCCTGTCATGGTTAAAGTAGTACCGCTTACCGTATAAGCATCTGTAGGTTCTTGCCTGACATTATTGACAAAGACCTCAAGCTCCATTTCATTCGCAACGGCTTGATTTAAAGTAAAACCACGCTTTACAGGACTACCTGTTACACCAGTTAAATCTTGATAAGCGAGAGAACCAAAACGATCCGCTGGCTGATTACCAATGTAAGGCATTAGGTGATCTCCATAATACTCGCTACGGTATCTAAACTATTTGCCGTGTCGCTTTGCACAATCAGACTGTGACCAGTCTCCATAACAATTTTATTACCCGCCATATACTCAAAGCTAGATGATGCGGGTATAGGTATATCTTTGGCTAAAAATACCATATCTCCAGCATTTAGCTTTATATCAGCGGTTATTTGAGAAGAAGAGGTGTTTGCCAAAGTTAAACCAATAACAACAGTAGTGGTAGAACTTGGCACAGTGTAGACAGCCATATCTGAATTACCTAGGCTGCTATCACCGTTAAACACCTTATTTTTAAAGGTATTAGCCATGTTCTACTCCTATACGCTTATATCATGTAGTAAAGCACATACGATACACTCAGCGGTTGATGCAGACGATATAGCATGTATATCTGCTACTGTTGTGTTAGGTAATCTAGCCGCGAAAGACTCGCTTGGACCTATGGTAATGCCGTCTGTTGCGCTAGATGAGGCCGTACCAGCATCCAAAACTATGTAAATGCTACGACTATTAGTATCGACGTTTTTGATAAACAAAAATCTAACTTGATCTCCTGTAGCTACAGTTTCGGGTGCGCTATCATCGTCAATCGCAGTATAATCTGTATAACTACCAGCAATTAAGTCTGTGTTTGAGTTAGAGACACTGGTTTTTTTATAATACCACTTCTCACTAGCGTCAGCAGGAGTAACAGTCATACTTGCCGAAAAGGTTTTAGCAATCTCATCTGGCAAAACTGTCACTTGCATTGTTACTTGAGCGTCATTTGCCATTTTTAACTCCTATCCTAAAGCTATGGCTAAAGCAGTAGCCTGACCAGCTACTTCACTATTGTCTGCAAGATTTATAGAAGCCCCTACTCCCGTTACAGCAGCAGTTGAACCATTACCATCACAAAATACAATATCTGTATTTCCGTTTGGTATAGTCACTGTAGCTCCTGAGCCTTGTTGTATAGTAGCTGCTCTACTACCAGACAAAGAATTTTTAATTATGAAAAATTTACTAGATGTGTTTGGCGCGATAGTTACAACATTTGTACCGCCTAAATCAGATCCACCGTCCTTAAGATTTATAACAGCAAACATACCTGTCTGCACATTAGTAGAGCCAGATGTAGGAGAGCCTAACCTTATGGTAAGATCTGTAGTAAGGTCTGACGCAGTAAGGTCGGATGCACCTATAACTCTATCAAATATATCAAAGTTAAAGTTAGTGACATCCCCCCAAGTGCCTGATAATTCACCCGTGTTTGGTTTTTCGATACCTAAATTTGTACTGAACGAACTTGCCATTGATGTTCCTCTAAGCCGCTATCTCATTCCAATTTGGAGTCTGTGACGGAGTTGTATCCGTCCAGGCAGTTGTCGTACCTGATACCGCTGTCCAATTTGGAGTCTGGCTCGGAACGATAGCTGTGTAGATTTGAACTATACCAATATTTCCAGTTCCTGCAACCCCTGCTGGTGATGCTCCAACAGATAATGGGAAAGTAACTGTTCCTGTGCTTAATGCAGATGTTGCTGCAACGCCTGTAAGAGATAATAAAGAGGAACCAGTTACACCCTCTTCACCCACACTTATAGTGGCTACCGCACCAACACCTATTACTCTTGCCCCAGCATTAGTTTGCTCATCGCCAAGGGCAGAAGTCCCTACCACACCTGTAACAGAGAATAATGCTGAACATTTTATAGTCGAATTACCTACAGCTCCGGTAGCTGCTGCTCCTGTAGGCACATGAAGCATTGACCCTGCTGAAGTTACTGATCCAGCAGAGCCTGTAGCTGATACACCTGTGACAACAACTGGGAGGCTTTGGTTCCAAGCACCTTGACCCCAAGTGCCTCTACCCCATCCCGCTATGCTGCTCACTGGTTTACTCCATTATGCTATACGAATAATAGCATTATTAAGGTCGGCTGTTGGGAACTGAATAGTAAACGTGCCTGATGTAGATGTTTTATTTGATGTAAAATCTAATACAGCCACCGCTTTATTACTATTAGTGCTATTATAAATCAAAGCACCCATCGCTGTGATAGTTGCCGTTGTAAAACTAAGATCCCCAAAATCAGTAAATGCTGTAGTGCCAGATGTAGTTGGCGCAACTTTAGAAAGTGTGCCTCCACCTGTTGCGTATGTACCACTAGAGGCAACCTCACCTGTTGTAGTAAATGCAGTGGTTGCCGCCCCTAAAGTAGCAGTAGTGCTTGATTTGCCACCACTACTTTCAGCATAAAGAGCTAATTTAAAAGCATTACCATTTGTTGCGAAATTGTGTGTACCCAACATCAACTCTTGTTTGAATGCCGTACACATTGCTTGTGCGATTGCCATTATAGTCTCCCAATAGCTTGAGCTAACTGTTCCTGCCCAGCGTCACGAACTTTATCACAAATAGTAGCACGTTCTTCTTTTCTCGCCAACTCTATATAATATTGTGCTAGATTACGCACTCTATCTTTAAAAGCCTCTGCTTGTAAGCGTATGGGTTCGGGTGCATCTTCTGAAATATAAATTAACTTATTTGCTAACATATCAGCTATCTGATCGTTAGATAAACCACCTTTGTCACTTGTCACAACACTTACTGCACCCACAGAAGCTATATTTAAATCAAACATTATCATGTCTCCCGAAAATAATAGGCTCATTTTCAATAGGTTCAGGTGGCTCAAACTCTGATTGTTTTACTATCATAAGGCTACCTTCGTGAACTGTTTGCACTAAAGGATCATCTAATCTATGATATCCATATAGCTTTTCATTATCTGGCACATTTGTATCTAATAAACTAGAGCGATGAGCTACTTCTAATTTGATACCTTTAGTAGCAGCTATGGCACACCAAAATTCTACACATGCTCTGCCAGATTCAGCCATGCTTACATTTTTGTAAGTATAATCAATACCATAAAGGTTTATTTGTTTAACTTTTGACCATATAGCATACGCAACAGCATAAGCTACTGTATTATTAAAATAACAATAACCTAACTCCGTAGCCACTTCTTTAAGTGGGAATAATTTTAGATGTTTAACTCGTTTATCTAATTGACAAGTTATAATAGGTTTTTTATTTTCTTTTAAAAATTGACGAGCTACCCCCGTCTGAGTGCCAGCATTATCTGTATCTAAAAATCTTGATACAGGATCCATCATAAATGTTTTATCAACATGAATGATTCCCCCAATGCAGTTAATACCCCAGACCTCGTCAAACTGTTGTGAAGCAACTCTTGCTGCAATGTAGTCAGCATAGCTGCCGCCAAGCCCTACAATAGCAATTTTCATGTTCTAGCTCTGCTCGGTAATCCTGTTCTGTAAGCATCTGTGTTTTCTCTTGCCTCAGCAAGATCTTTTATCCTACCTAAAGACTCTATGAATCTACCATTATATAAATCCATTACATCTTTTTCACCTTTCATGAAGGTGTATGCTTCCATTAGACTACCGTATAACATGCTATTAGGAGCATTTTCACTTAAATAAGTTAAAGTATTATCTGCACTTGTAGAAACCACCGTTCCAGTCGCACCACTTGTAGCACCTGTAACTGTTTCTCCAACAGAAAAATCAGTGCTAGGTATTATAACCTCTAATGTAGGAGTATTACTAACATCTGTAACAGTCGTTGTTGCGCCACTTGTGCCACCTGTAATTGTTTCTGCTTGAAAAGTACCACTCACACTGCTCAAAGTAAGATTAAATTTGCTGACCGTTAAACTATCTGGTCTGTGATAATAATGCAGTTCACTACTAAAATTAGTATTCGGTACAGGTGCTAATATAAAATTTTGATAATCATAAACAGCATAGTATTTAGGTGTTCCGGTTACAGTATTATCTGGATACGCCTCTTGTAAAAAATTCACATCTTTTTGCATAAGGAATATTTTAGAGCCACTGCTCGTTATATCTAAACTAAAAGCTGCTAAAAAATCAGTTGGCATTTGTAAAAACTGATTGCCAGATGTAAGTGTGCCTGTAGCATTTTTACGGAAAAACTCTAAATCTACAGTTGTGAATATTCTTTGCTCTGCTGCTTTAATAAAGTCTGACAGATGTGCTACGAAAGAACTTTCAGTATTTTCCGTAAAATCTTTAATAGCTGTTTTCAATTGCGTATATGTAAAACTCATGGTGTATTCGCCTGTCCACCCATGCCGCTATGATTTGTACAATAGTAATACAATGTTGGCGCACCAACGGCAACTGTGATTTGAGTATATGCTCCAGATGATCCTGGTGTACCACTTGTAGAAACTCCTGTGGTATACTCCGAACCACCTCCATGTGTGCCATCAGATGTCGTGCTAAACCTTAACGGATGCCCTGAGTTACTACTATCAGATTGGTCAAACCTATACGTGCTGCCCTCTGATAATGTGACTGTGGCTTGTTGTGAACCATTAATAGCATACTTATTACCGTAACCTGTGCTAACGACTGTAACAGTATAAGTAGCAGCTATTGTAACACCTGTTCCAGAGGCCGTTACCGTTCCTATAGAACCAGTTGCAGACGCACCCGTCACAGTAGGTGTGGTAGGGGTGCTAACATCGCCACTAAATGAAACTGTTCCTACAGAACCAACGGCTGCGTTGAGTTGTGGTTGTAATTTAAAATTATCATTATTTAAAACTGGGAAAGTTATAACTAAGCTAGTTGTCTCTGGCACATCAATCCGAGGTTCAAATAACACTTGTGGTTCAAAAGGAACTTTACTTGGTTCTAATTGTGGGTGTTTTGGTTCAAAACAATCAGGACAAGTTTTTAAACCTGTCCACTCTTTTCTTAATTTTAAATAACGATATCGTTGACCACACCTATCACATATCGCTAGTGACCTTTTACCAGAAGCATATCTCATGATATAAACGTGTAGTAATCTCTACTAGGTGTTAAACTTAAAGTAGCTCTATCTCTATCCTCAGAAGCAGCTCTTTCAAATTCTTCTTCATATACAGCTTTTAAAATCTGAACTCTTTCAGGTGCTCTTTTTAGAGCTATGTAGTAAGCTAACCCAGCAGCTAAACATGGATAAAACCTAAACGGAACATCTAATGTATTGGTCGCTGCGTCAGCGTCATCCATTCTTACTAATCTATCAAAAATAAGAGTGTATGTTTCTACACTATCTGGTGTAGGCCAAAGTTTAACGATAGGGTTTATCTGTCTATCTACATAAAACTGCGTAGGTTTACCTGTGCTATTTTTATTTGTGATACTCAAGTAAGCATCTCTACTGATTCTACTTAATGATATATCTGTTTGCGTTGTTCCACTACCTGTTCTTATAACAGCACTCAAAATATCAATAGTATCAATACCAAGATTATAATTAGAAGTTCCAGCAGTTATAGCTTGTGATGTTTGCTGCATAGTCCAACGATTTAATCCCCTATTAGCCCAATCTGCTAACAGTAAATTCAATGAGCGCGTGGCTGTTCTAAGATCATACCCCGTACGAACTTCTAAGCCACAACGCTCATAAGCCTCCTCAACGTAATCCGCTACGTCAAGCTCAAAATCGTTTGAACCTGAAACAGCCATTTAGCTGTATGGACCTTTAATCATTTTGCCGCCACCTGACATCATTTTACGCTTGCCACCCATTGCGCCACCTTTGGACTTCATCATGCGTTTGCCGCCCATTGCCCCGCCTTTGGATTTCATCATACGCTTCTTGCCGCCCATTGCGCCGCCTTTAGCCTTCATCATACGCTTCTTGCCGCCCATTGCGCCGCCTTTAGCCTTCATCATGCGCTTCTTGCCGCCCATTGCGCCGCCTTTAGCCTTCATCATGCGCTTTTTCTTGCCACCGTTGGCATTACCCTTTTTCTTCATTGCCATCTTCGTTTTCCTCTTCAGCATAAAGATTATCGAATATCTGATTTACATCCATTGTATAATCTAAATCAGACTTTGAATAGTGTATGTGTTGAGAGGGCTTAAAATCTGGCGCACCTTCACCAGTTTCAAACCATGCAGGATGCGTGACACGGACACGATTGTTAGGCAAAGCCACAATATTACCAGTCCATTGACCAGCATCTAGTAACTCTAACACATGGCTTTGTTTGTGTTGAGCAGGATCATCCGCTATTTCACTATCTGTGTAATCAACAGTAAAGTAATATTTAGCAGGATAAAACTCACCATCTATTTTAGCAATCCAAGGGCAGGGTGTAGCTCTGTTTATTTTATACACAGCATGTGTATGAGACATACAATCCCAAGGTTGTGCAGCATGTACAGGCATAGGGTCAGGCCACTCATCAAAAGGTGTATCACCCACTAGAGCAGTTATAGGCATCCTTGCCCACATAGCCCCACCATGTACATTCGGTTGATCTTCCATATCAGCTTCATAACCTGTAAAAATAACCTGAAAACTTAAACACCTATTTGGCATCGTGGTAACAGCCACAGCCATGGCATGTAAAAACTCCCCGTGATAATTTTCATGATTGATTGTATACTCTCTTCTAACCCAACATTTAAAATACGGTATATTACTTTGTAAAAAACTCATGTTTTCTTTTTAGTTTCCTTCTTTTTAGGTTTCTTCCCTTTACCAAATATATGAGCGTCTACTTTAGCAGCTTTACCTCCAGTCAAAACACTATTGACTCTTGCCATTGCCCATTGATTTGGCGATGTTCCAGGACGATGTCCTGTTCTATACGCAGCTAAACCTTTTTTATAAACTCTGCCTAGCTGACCAGCAGTTACTTTTTTACCTTTTTTTCGGGCGGCCTCTGCTTTTTTTGCCAGTGATTTTTTTGTTGCTGCGCTTAATGTCATCACGTTTTCCTTTCTTTGCGGAGGCTTTCTTTCCCGTCTTTGAAGATTTTGACGACTTTGGTTTTACCCATAACTTTGGCTCTTTGTTCTCCGACGGTAAGGATTTGGATTTTCCTAGCAAAAGGTTTCTTAATTTTCTTAACTTTTGCAACAGTTGCTCTTGCATCTGCTGGAGTCGCAAATTTAATTCGGACAGTATCTTTTGGATTCTCATCTGTATATAACCTCCTACCAGAACCTTTAGGTTTTTTGCCTGTGCCTTTTTTTGGGTCTTTTTGCTTTGTCATGTTTTTGACCCAAACATCTTCTTAAACTTTTTAGTATGCACGGATTCTTTAGTTTTTCTTCTTTTACCGCGCTTATCAAAATCACTTGGGAAAACATAAGCTGAAGGGTCCTTTGGTGACTTTTTCCTGTTACGTTCTATTTCTTTTTTCTTTTTAGCTTTATCAGCAGCACTAAGACCAGCTAAATATTTTGCTGGTATTTTAGGTTTTTTCTTCTTTTTCTTACGGCTCGCAGGAGCTTTTTTAATTTGCTGCGCCATATTAGCTCTGTTCATAGCCATTAGAACAACCTCGGGATTGCAGCAGCCGCTATAATTAAAACAGCTATGCCCCATAACCTCATATCTAATTTATCAAGCTGTTTTTGTATTTGGGCGTACCGTTCACTACAATCTGCCTCATGTTTTTCCAACAGCTTTAACACGTCATCTGCTTTCATTACCAAGCCTTACACGACCAATACCGAGCACTAAATTTATCTTTAGCTGTAGCACAATTATGACGCGCTCTAAACGATTTGCGCCTTCCTGGTTGATCTTTTTTTATCGTCATATTAGGGTCACCAAAACGAACCAATTTTACCTGACTGCCTTTTTTAGCGAGCACGGCAGATTTTTTCGGACCGTTTGGTGTTTTTTTCGGTTTGTTGTAACCAGAAAAAGACTCCCCCCTGTAAGTGAGCCTTCCAGAGGGGGTTCTTTTGACATCTTTAGTGGTAGCCATTAGTTATATTCCTTACGAACCTGAAGGATAATCGTATAACTATCAGCAGAGCTGTGACCTACAGTCGTGAACAAAATATCGCCTGTTTTGCCAGACCCAGAATTGTTTATAATGCCACCAAAACTGGTATAATCATGATACCCACTTTGGTTTTCCCCTAACTCAATTGCTATCACATTAGAGGTTGCATCAAACAATAACTGGACTTTCATACCATTACATTGCCACCATATTTTTTCTATGGAAGCACCTGTACAGGCTTTGCCCACATCATTAGCAGATAGAGAACTTACGTCTACCTTTGCTACTGCACTTTCGCCAGAACCATCAGAGATGTTAGTAAACTTTAAAACAGCCGTTTTAACGCCATCAATTAAAGTTTGTGAAGTGACTGCATCAGCCATAACATCCTCCTATTAGTATACTGAGTACTCAAGCTCCACAGTAAATCTGCCAGCAGTAATGTCAGCATTTACAGTAGTTGTAGATCTCGCATACAGATGGACATTTGCTACAGCAGCCGTAATGTTAGGCACGAAAATATGATAATTTCCAGCAGTATCATTGAAGTTTATATCAATCTCGGTAATTGACTGCGTGGCACTTAACTGTTCGTTAAAAGACGTCACATCAGCTCCAACGATTTCTGTGCCTGAAACAGCAGCATTAGTAGCTGTCCCACTTGTAGAACTAAGGGCAAGATTGCCAGCCAATGTCTGACCAGCAGCAGTTGTAATCCCTATCAAAGCACGATGTATGAATATCTTACTTGGTGTCACAAGATCATCTGGTGCATCCACATTCAATGTACCTAATTCTACTAAGCAATCGTTATTCGCGTAGGCAGTGCCAGCAGCATTAGTAGCAGCAAGAGTGCCAGCGAAAGATTGTATCTTGCGAGTTCCCATAGAAATAAGCTGACCTGTTGCATTTACAGAAAAACCAGTTTCTGTGATTGCACCAGTGGTTGAGCTTTCATTAATTACTTTAAACCCGCTTTTAGAGCGGACTGGACCTGAAAAGGTAGTTGTAGCCATATCTATCTCCTGTCTTGGCTAAAGTCAGCCCCCATTGGGCTGTCAGGGTAGACAAACTATAAACAAAAAAAGGGCGGCTAACAAGCCGCCCTTTTGATAAACATGTTTAGGCTCCAGGAGAACCAAATACACAACGTGGGTCAGAAACACCGAAGCTATAACGCTCACGAGCTTTATAGCGTACGTTACCTGTATCAAAGTCGCCTTCCATAGAAGTCCTAATAGCTGCTCGCTCAAAATGCTTGAAGCCATTAGGCGCATCCGTTTTAATAAAGAACGCATCTGTATCTGTAAGGTAGTTGTTTACAACATACCCCTCAGGCAACATTCCCATATTACGGAGAGCGTTGATGTCGTTATCCGCTGTACCTACACGTAGCGTTGAAGCCATCAACCTTTCAGCTACAAACTGTAGGGCAGATGGGATAATCAACTTACGACCCTGCACGGCAATCTTTAGACCACGCTCATCAATAAAAGCAGCAATGTCAATGAGTGACTGCTCTAGAGATGTTTCGTTAAGGTCAGCAGCAGTGCTGAGTTCGTTGCGGAAAGTGCCGCCACCATTAGTCGGGTGGTCAGTAGCGCATAGTTCTTTACCATCGCCGATAGCAAATGTGCTATCAAACGCATTGTTAAGAACTGCTGCGGCTTTCACTTGCTTTGTGTTAGACATTGAACGAGCCAACGCACGAGTATAACGAGAACTCAAGCGGTCATAAAGGTTATCCTCTACAGCTTCTTCAGTAATCGCAAATGCCAGTGCGATAGTTTCGTGTGTGTAACGAGCAGTGAATGATTCGTTTGCAGTATCAAAAGAAACTGCTGCACCTTCACCCTTGACGGGTGCGGCTCCGAATCCTGACAACATTACCTCTTCTTCAAAAGCGCGATCTGATGTCTCAGTTTCAAAGATTTCAGTATGTTGATTTTCGTAACGGTCGTACTCCAAACCAAATAGAGCGTTTAGTCCTGGCTCTAGTTCTTTAAGGAGTTGGGATCTTGCAATAGCCATATCATAAACTCCCTATGCTATACCAGTTGTTGAAGTATGATGCGGAATATTTAGCTTCACTAAGAGTATAACTCCTGCTGAAGCGTAATCAATTCCAGGAACATCTTTAATACCCACAATCCGGAAATTATCCGAAGTTGTAGTGGCTCCTGCACTAGCAACAGAAATTTCACCAGCGGAAATACCATTTGCAGTTTCAGAACCAAAGCCCGTGCCTTCCGCATTTGAGTGAATCAAAGCAGTTGCCGTTGCAAGATTAGTAAGACTTGCATCAGCTTGACACTCGTATACTTGATGAGGATCATCGTATACGAACACGGTTGCTTCTGTGCCAGACTTTAAGGAAGCCGTTCCAGGATATTTATTATCAAAGGTTGGCGTACCATCAAGTGCTGTGTACTCACACCCTGCCATAACACCTAGGATCGCTACCGAACCACCATCTGCTGCACTTACATCGACCAGACCGTTAGAAAGAGGGATCACCATATCACCTTGATGGATCGCTGATGAAGAACCTGCTACACCCGGAATCTGAACTTTATAAGCTGTCAAACCCATGGAGTTGGCGTTCGAGCCTAGTTTGTTATGAGGACGCAAACCAAAAGGCGAATCAGTATTTGCCATCGATTTAGTCTCCTAACAATTACTCGGTATTATTACTACCGAAAGTTACACGTGATTGCCTCTCAGGTTTACTGATTGGCATTGAAGGATGTTGCTCCCGCATAAGATCATTATCAACAGCAGTCATTTGATCTCTCGTAGCATTACGATAGTGAGCATTCCGCTGTTCTCTAGTTTCTATGGGGAACCTTGCGAGCACCAAACCTCCAACACCTATCACACCAGCATGTTTACCATCCTGAACTGTAGGTGCTTCAAAATCTGGGTACTCTTCGGCGCGAACAAGATCAAAGCCTTCGCGTAGGCGAGCAGACAGGTTTTTCTTATCATCAACACCCATGACTGATTCACGGATCCATCGATGAACAAATCCCTCTGGAGGATCTGGAGCGTCTAATTGAGACGGTGGTCGCCACGGTTTATTGCGGCTAGTTTTTTCCCTAGTTTGGGCAGTGCGTGGGCTTCTATCGGTCATTTCGACTTCCTCACGAATTTTGTAATGCGAGTAGTTGTTTCGCATACTGTTCATTAGTTATACCAAGTTTTTTCGCTATTGCAACTTGCGATTGAGTAAGTTTTACAGATTTTTTATTTGAAGATTTACTGGTTCTATTTGCACCAGCCACAGCGGGTCCAGAAGTCCTATTAGTTTTTTCACCAAATTTATGCGGGAAGTCTCTTCTAATACGATTATCTAGCTCATTGTAGTAATCATCACTAGTGGGGTCATAACCCTCTTCTTCCACCATTTTTTTGTGTATGCTAAACGCAGTGAGAGTCATAGGCTCATCTTGTCCGAACCACGTATTCCGCTCTGCCCAAGCTGTAGCTTTAGGATCTGGGATTGGCTTTTGTTGCTGAGGAGCTTGTTGAGGTGTTGCCTGTGCTATCTCAGCTTGTTTTGCCGCATATTCTTTTTGCCTTTTGACATAAGCTAGTCGCTCATTATCTTGTGCTAACTTTGCCAAAGCTGTTTGAGCTTCAACTTGTTGATCAATATCACCACGGTCTATGGCTTCTTTAAGTTTGTTGCGTAAACTTTCCTCTTGATAAGTGACTCGCGTTTCAAACTCACTGACAAAAGAATCATCTAACGCTGTGCTTTTTTGAGTGCTCTCCTGTAATTGTTTTTGTACAGCTTGAGCATACTCAGTAGCAGCTTGCTCTCTTCTTTCTGCCTCACGCATTTTAGCAGTAAGTTTACTAATACGCTTTTGAACTGATTCACTATATTGTTCAAGCTCATCATCCGAAGAGTCTGCAACACGTTCTTTTGGTTGCGATTCTTCAGTGGCAACCTCTTGTGTCTCTTCCTCTTTATCTTCCTCGACCTCTATTTCAAGATCTTCAGATTCTTCAAACAACTCTTTTTGTTTTTCTTCAGGCATGGCTCACTCCATGTTAGATGTGCAGAATATCTTCTGGGTTATTAATTGTAGCTAATATTTCGTCATCATTCAATAAACGAACTTCACCACCCTCTATTTTAAAACGACTTCCAGCATATCTGCCAAAAATCACCCAATCTCCCTCTTTACACCAAGGATCCCAAGACTCCGTGGCATCTGTAGGATTACCAAATTTATTAGGATCTTTATAAGCAAGAGGTCCGACTTTAAGCACGTAACCACAAACTGTAGCGAGAGCTTCACGCTCAATCGCTTGGTCTGGTAGTAATATACCCCCCTCCGTTTGTTTTTTACCTTTAAAAGGTAAAATTAATATACGCCAACCTGTAGGTTTCGGTAATTTTTCTAAAGAGGGAACTTCGGGATCTGAGTTTTTTGATTTTTCTTTTGCTTTTTGTTTAGCTATATAATCTGGGACAAATAATGTCTTAGTCATCTGGTTCTGATACCTTTTCTAGCAGGGTTTTTAAATCCTGTTCAGTTTGTGCAAGCTCTCCGAGTTTAGCTCGAAGTTCCTTGAAAGCGGTATAATCAGCCACAGCACCATACAAAATAGTTTCTTTAACTGATTCTGACCGTTCGCGAACAACCTTAATCATGTTTTCGTAAAAGTAAAGGTCATTCGCCATCTGCTAATGCCCTCATCCTATCTACCAATCTTCTCGCACGATTCGGAACTTGTGTATACCAACGTGAGTCAACCATCTCGTCTGCAGCTTTGTTCCAATCCCGAGCATCTACACCAGCTTTCATGCCTTTAAATTTACTGAGCCGAGGGCGACCCATATTGAACATCATATTCGCGATTATATGTTGACACTCGTCAGGCAGGTCATCAAAATCTGGATATAATACTTTACACTCATCAACAGTTACCGCCATATCTAAAGCAAAAAGAGCTTGTACGCGATCTTGCTCAATAACTGTACCAACAGGCTTGCCATACTCATCATCAGCTTCAGTAATAAGATGACCTATACCGCATGTCGGCAAACCGAGGTGATCCAAGTAAATTTCATACTTACACCCCTCATCTTCCGCGATCTCTTCGCGTAATTTATCTTTATTCATTTTTTACCTTTTTTTGCACTGCCGCCGCGTTTTCTAGCAGTTCTTGCTGCGGCTTTAAAATCTGCAGCACTCGGTGCGCCTTTTTCTCCAGGTTTTCTCATGCGTTTACCGCTTTTTCTTCTTTTATGGATATTTTCATATAAACTCATTTTTTAAATCCTTTTATTCCTCTTATGCCGAAACTAGCACCAATAGAAGCATACATCGCCCACTGAAACCATTCAGGAGTGCGAGATAATGCTGCAAATCCTGCATCTACATATGGTTGTGTAAATGGGATGAAACACATAGCTATAATGATAATAAATAAAATTGTCCATGCCTCATCTTTCCAACTATTGTCAGAAGCTTGTGCCATAATCTTTTCCCACCCTGCCTCGTGGGTAGCGGCTACTTTCATAACTTCTGCTTCAGCTTCAGCTTTAGCTTGAGCGACTCTACCTTTAGCTTTCGTCTGCTCTATTTTAGATTCCATAAAAGAGCCAGCTAAATTAGCTATTGGACCGATAAGTGCTTGTATCATCTTGATAAGACTCCTTTAGGCAGTGGCTTGCAACTCCAGCCTACAGCTTTATATCCTCGCATATGCACATGTACTCTTTCTGCTAAAACAAAAGCATGGCTCATACAAGATTTTTCTGTATCATGCCATTTTTGTGCTTCTAAAAAAGTACATTGCTCGCGCTGTATTGCACTAGTCCCAATGAGACATGCTATTACTATAGCTTGGTACATCATTTTTTATTCATCCATGCGGTTGTACCCATGTACGCCCCAACGATGCCAGCTCCACTAAGGAAGATAAGATCAGTGACTGCACCTAAACCCTCTAACTTTTCTGCTGAACACCAAGGTGAAGCTAAAAATATTGCATAGCACCCCATAAATATCAATGTATATCTTGCCATACGTAATTGTGCTAAATTTTTACGTAGCTCAGTTTCTGTCTTTTTTATTTCTTTCACATGGCTTAATTCATCATCGCTAACGATACCATCGCCATCTTCATCGTATTCTGCATAGATTGATTTTTCTTGCAGCTTTTTTTGAGGCATTATTTAACGCCTCTAAATTTTATACCCCTCAGTGCAGCACCACCTCCACGCGATACACCACCTGTGGGTTCTATATCAGAAGTAGCAGATAAAACTGCCACACCACCTGTTGCAAGTTCAACACCCCTACCTTTTAAAATATCTGCCCGAGTAATTTTACCATCGCCTGTTAAATCAGGGAAGCCACCTTTTGCTTTTTTATCTCTCATTTTAAATAAATCAGCTTCAAGCTCAGCAACTTTATCATCATCACCTTTACCACGAGCTTCCTCTAACAAATCCATAAGCTGGGCTACTCTATCTTTACTTGACATTTACTTCTCCTAATCAAAAGGGTTAAGGGTAGAAATACCTTGCTTAAACATTTCAGCAGAAAATGGGGCTACGTATTCTTCTTCTGTTTTTGAAAACGTTCTCGCAGGAGCGTTTTTTTGATACGTTCCCGTATACTGTGTATCACCTATTTGGTATCCTCCTGGGATTTGTGTGACATTATCTGTAATGTTTTTCAAAGTATCAAATAACCCTGCTGTCTGCACAGTATTTTGAGGCAACCCAACACTAGGTATGCTTTGGCTTTGCACATATTGATCTTGTAAAAATTTTCCTGCTGAAGTTGTAGCCCTCGAAGGTTTTGTACCAACATTACTTTGGCGTTGTTGTATCATATCGTTAACGGCATCAATCGCCTGTTGAGCTTTTGGTGATATTGTAGGGGATTCTTTTGGTGCAGGCTGTGGTGCATCATCTGGACGACCAGTATATGCTCTAGATTGTATTTCATCCGCTACTGTAGTAGCTAACTCTGACTCAGGGGTTTCTATCCCCATAATACCTTCTTTAGCTTTATTAGCTCTTCCCACTAAAGTATTAGCCAAACCAGTAAATGCTTGTTGCCCTCTCGTAAGTCCAGGCACTAATGTTGACACTATACCTAAAGGAGTATTTCTCATAGGAACGACTATGTCAATCACGTTATCAAGTAAACTTTTTTTCTGATCATAACCAAATAAATTAGTTAAAAGCCCTGTTATTCCTTGAGGTTTGTCATCTTTACCACCAAAAAAACCTCTGTCTACTAAACCTTTAGCAATACTTTGTTGTGTACTAGAAGCAAAAGGGTTTTTCCCAGATGCTATTGCAGCTTTTGCTGCTGCCAATGCGGCTTTATCTGCAGCAGAGGGACCTCCTTTATCTGCAGAACTTGCACTACCTGGACCCCCACTAAAGTCACCAGAGCCGGAAGCACCTCCTGAACCAGCTGGACCACCACCTCCTGGATCGCCGCCACCCCCGAAACCACTTGGACCACCGTAATCTGGCACACTTAACTCCTATTCTGCTGACGTTGAAGCGCAATCTGCGCTCTCATATTAGCTATATCTTCTGTAGAAGCTATACGTTCACGTGCGATATTAGCATTTTCTTGTTTTGCTTGTGAATCAACTTGTAATTTTTGTTGATCTAGTTGTTGATCCATATTTATCTCTTTTTCACGTAAAGCAAGTTCTTGCTTTTTAATATCAACAAGTGGATCACTTGGCGGTGCTGGTGGTTGTTGTTGTTGGAACTCAGCCATCAATTGCGCTTGTATTGTAGCTATTTGAGCTGCCTGTGCCTGAGGTGGTAATTGTTGCATATTAGGATCTTGTTGCATCATTTGCTGGAACTGCACCATCGCTTTCATACCAATATGCTCATAAATATGTTTTTCTAAAGTTAAAAGTATAGGTGGTTGCATTTGTGCAACTCTACTTTGCATATACGCTAAATGCACAGAGATGTGGGCATCATGATCTTGGTCAGGAAAAGCTTGTAACTTACCCTGTCCACCAGCCGCCTGACTAGAAAACTGATTTTCTGCCGCTGGATCCATCGGCTGTGGTTGTGGTTCAGGTTTTAATACTTGCTCAATATTATCTACACCTAACGCTTCATATACTCTACGATATGCCTCACGCAGATTGTGCATCTCTGGTGCAGCTTGTGCTAATTTTAATTGCTCTTGAGCTAATACCACCCTTTGTGACATACTAAAAATATTAGGGTCACTAACTGGTATGATATCTATTCTTGCATCAAAATCAGATATTTTTATTTGTGCATCTGCTTTAACATCATATGGATAAGGTGTTGGATCTTCAGCAAAAAGCCGTGCCAACATTTTAAGCTCTTGTTTTAAACTCGTATGTAACCGTTTATGCACTGCACTGATAATTTTAGCTCCACGTTCTAGTAAAGCTATTGTAGTACCCACTGGCATCTCTTGTCTGCCATCGCCTACACCAATATCTGTTGTGCCAATAAACCTTTGAGCTGACTCAATAACAAAACCCATAAGTTGGAATAATGTGCCAGAAGGTTCTTTATACGGTAAAGACATCAAACTTGTACGTATATCACCTCCAGGGATATCAATATCCCTAAATTCTCCTGGATGTAAGGGTGTTTGCTCATCTGCAATACGTAAACCGCGAGCTTTAAACCCTGCTGGCATATTACTCAATGTACCAGAATCAATTAATTGCCGTAAATTAGCTGTAGCTGTGCGTGATAGATTACCAAGCAGATGAATTAAGCCAAAACCATAAAAACCGAGTCCTGGAGTAAATTTATACTGCACAAAATGCGGTATTTTCTTTTTCATAGGGTCATTTTGACCATAATTTCGCCTTACAGATAATACTTCATCATTATCTGCACTAATTGTAGCAATATAAGGTAATTTTATACCTGTTTTATCATCATTTTGGTCTTTATCTGGGTATTCTTCAAGGTCTAAATAACAATGACACTCGTATAAAATAACTTCTTCACTATCTCCAGCAGGTTCTCTGCCTTCAATTTCGTTATAAGCATCCTGTACGTCATCTGATTCTGTATTTTCACCCTTGGGTATATCCATATCACGGTAAAAACCAGTTACTTGTAACTTACGTAACTCATTTTTTGATATTTTTATGATATGTGTGATACGTTCTGCTGATGCTAAATCAGTTGCTGTATACGGTGCGACTACATCTTCGGCTGGTACAAACTTACTTACTGGTCTACCAAGCACATCATCGCGGTAAACCTTTTTAAAAGCACTGCCAGAAAGTCCAAGGTAATATAACATCTG
>VTLG01002737.1_pt1 | contig 19486 bp, 29 predicted proteins | sample 4694571 | NCBI WGS metagenome assembly VTLG01 (sample SAMN12604809, study PRJNA352737) | marine metagenome | biome: ENVO:00000447; feature: ENVO:00000209|ENVO:00000569|ENVO:01000036; material: ENVO:00002151; isolation source: viral sequences binned using virsorter ...
GATAAAGATTGGGATATAAACGAATTAACATAAAGGAGTAATTATGGCTGACGAGCAAAAAACGGATACAGTTGAAACTGCAACAACTGAATCTAAACAGGAAGAAGTAAAACAAGAAGAAGTCGTTAATACAGGTTTTTCTGCAGAACAAGTTGAAGAAAAAATTAAAGAACGATTAGCAAGAGAACGAAGAAAAATTTATAAAGAATTAGGAACAGAAGATTTGAATGTTGCTAAATCTGCTTTAGCTGAAAAAGAAGCAAAAGAATTAGAAATTAAAAAACAGCGAGGCGAGTTTGATGAAATAATGAAAACTCAAGCTGATAAATCTAATAGTGAAATTGCAAATTTAAAAAAACAATTAGAACAAATAAAAGTTAATGATAGTTTATTGTCTAGTGCAAGTAAGCATAAAGCTAATGTGCCTGACCAAGTTGTTCAATTATTAAAATCAAATGTAAAATTAAATGACGAGGGAAAGGTAGAAATACTTGCAGAAAATCAACAACCTCGTTATAACACTAAAGGAGAACTTTTATCTGTTGATGAATATGTTCAAGAATTTTTAACGCAGAATCCTCACTTTCAAAGCGCAACTCCTAGTGGGTCTGGAAGTCAAGGTAATGTGGATAGGTTAAACGCAAACAAACCTTTTAATATTGCGGATTTAGATATGACAAATCCTGATGATAGGAAGCGATATGCTGAATATAAAAAGGAAAGGGATGGTAAGCCCACAGTCATAAACTTAACTAATAATTAAAAGGAGATTAGCAAATGGCTAACGAAACTACAAGTAGCACTATCTCGGAGCTATATACCGAGATTATTGCAGAGGCATTGTTTGTAGCTCAAGAACGTTCTATTATGAGAGGTCTTGTAAAAAACTACACAATCGCTGGTGGTGGAAAATCTGTTGAAGTTCCTATTTACTCTGCTGTAAGCGCAGCAGCAGTATCAGAGGCTTCTGATTTATCTAACACTGCAGTAAACCCAAGTTCTGTTACTATTACAGCATCAGAAATTGGAATCATGACTACACTAACTGATTTAGCAAGAAACTCTGCATCAAGAAATGTTGCAAGTGATATTGGTAGATTATTTGGTGAAGCAATCGCTAAAAAAATTGACACAGACTTAACAGCTTTGTTTGATGGATTTTCAACAAGCATAGGTGGAGCTGGAACAGAATTAACTGCGGCAAAAATATTTGAAGCAGCAGCAACTTTAAGACAAGCTGGAGTTCCTGGTCCTTATTATGGTGTGTTCAATCCGAAAGTTATTTATAATGTTAAAAAATCTTTAACTAATACTTTCGTTAATCCAAATGCAGGTGATTTACAAAATGAAGCTATGAGAACTGGCTTTATTGGTCAAATTGCTGGAATCAATATATTTGAAACTTCAAATGTTGATGGCACTACAGATACTGATAACTGTAAAGGTGGAGTTTTTGCTCAAGAGGCTTTAGGACTTGCAATGATGCAGGACTTAAAACTTGAAACTCAAAGAGATGCGAGTTTAAGAGCAGATGAAATCGTTGCAACTGCTGTATATGGTGTAAGCGAATTACATGATTCTTATGGAGTAGAAATGCTTAACGAATCAGTAATTAACTAAAATACTTTTCTTATGGCGGGGCAACTCGCCATAGGATATAAAAACAAAGGTGTATTATGAGTTTTGTAAATTTAAAAAAAGGAAGCAAAATCATCAAAAGAAATAAAGATGATTATGAAAAAAATATTGCTGTTTGGCAACATAGAGGTTGGTCTTTAGCAGAAGATAAACCAGAAAAACCTAAAAAGAAAAAAAGTAAAAAATAATGGCTACAACCCAATTCGCAGTAGCAAATAGTCATTTGCAAAAAATACAACCAGATATATTGGGTTTTGGTATAACTGATTTTGGCGATCAATTACAATTAGCCGAAAATGATGTTTTAAGGCAAATAAGAGCAGAGTGGTGGGAAAGATACAGACATCAAGTTAGATATAAAGATATTACGAAAGTCACAACTGTTGAAATGACAGATACTAAATTAACTGATAGCCAATGGATATATTCTGTTGTTTATATGGCTTTATGGAAATATGTATATCCTCAATTAACTAAATGGAGAGATGGAAATACAGGCGAGGGTAAAGATGCTTTTCAAGTTCAAATAGATTTTTATAGAGATAGATATAACGAAGAATTTGCACAGGTATTAAAAGATGGTGTTGAATATGATGAAGATGGAGGAGGAACAGTTTCAGATAGTGAAAAAGAAACACTACATACAGGTCGTCTTGTTAGATAATGGTTGCAGATGTTAAGATTAAAGCAAATACAATTCAAGTTGTTAAGTTTTTAAAATCAATAGAAAAAAAATCCTCTAATGCAATAACAGAATCATTAAATAGAGTTTCTGCTTATGGTGTTAAACAAATAACAGAAAAAACTCAAAAAGGAATAATGCCTGATGGAGGTGCATTTCAACCTTATGCGAAATCAACAAAAAAAAATAGAAAAAAAAGGGGACGACAAGTTTCTTTTGTAGATTTAACTGATACAGGACAAATGTTTCGTTCATTAACTTGGAAAGTTGATAGAAAAAAATCTACTTTATTTTTTAGACGACAATCAGAAAATAGAAAAGCAGCATACCATGATTTTTTTGGTGCTGGTAAAAAGAAAGTAGTAAGACCATTTTTTAGTATTGGACGAAAGGATGAAATTCAGATACAAAAACGATTTGCACAACATTTATTTAGATTAACAGGATTAAGATGAGTGAAAGAGAAGACATTGCTGGTGATATAATTACAAAACTAGACGCTGTTTCTAGTCCTATTGAATTTAAAAAGATAACTAGAGAGCCATTTGAACCAGATGAATTAAGTAATGCACAATTTCCAGCCTGTTATGTACAAAGTGGCGATGAAATAAGAGAGCCAAGCACTATGGGTCCAGTTGGAACAGGCAAAAGACAAGGAACGATAGATTTTGTTGTTGTTGGTTTTGTTAAAGGAACGACAAGCAATATTGACACATTAAGAAATCAATTAATTGAGGTTGTGGAAGAAACACTTGATAATGATATAACGAGAAATGGAAATGCTTTAAATACAGAAATAGTTGAAGCAAATACTGATGAGGGAGTATTATTTCCTTATGGTGGTGTTAGAATTGTGGTAAGAGTTTTATATCAATTTGTTAGAGGAACAGCATAATTGATAAAATATATTTTGACTAACTTTAAAAAAAAGGTTAGTTAAGATGAAACAAGGGAGTAAATTATGAGTATAAATAGAGTTGTTTTAGTTTCAGCAAATGGTGGAACTGAAAGAGAAGTTTATTCTTATGAAGTTGAAAACCTTGTTAAGCAAGGGTGGAAAGTGAAAGGCAAACCAATGCCTCAACCAAAACCAGAAACTAAACCTAAACCAAAAACAGAGGAGTAAGATATGGCTAACCATACAGGACAGGCTGGCACAGTTAAACTTGGCACAAATGCTGTTGGTAGTGTTTCAGGATTTTCACTTGACACTACAGGCGATGTAATTGAGAATTCAAATTTAGGATCAACTGCTAGACAGTATTTGGCTGGTAGAACAAGTTGGTCTGCGAGTGTTGAGTGTCATTTTGATGAAACAGATTCAAATGGACAACAAGCATTAACAGTTGGTAGTTCAGTTGCTTTAAAACTATACCCAGAGGGTGCAGATTCAGGCGATTACTATTGGTCTGGAACTGCTTTAGTGACAGGTGAATCTCATTCAGTATCTCTAGATGATACTATTAAATCAAATTTCACAGCACAAGGCACAGGAGTGTTGACTAGAACTACAGTATAATTGAATGGCTGAAAAAATAGACTTCTTTGAGGGAGTTAAAGGACACTTTGAATCTCTTGAAACCAAAATTATAGAAGTTCCTGAGTGGGGACTAATAGGCGACAAGGCTATTTATAGTAAGCCATTTAATATGTCTGAAAAGGCGAAAATATTTAAAGGTGCTAACGAAAGTGACCTCAATGTTCTTATTGATGTTATTATTACTAAATCATTAACTAAAGACGGCGATAAAATGTTCACATTAGAACATAAAATGCCTTTCAAATTAAAAGCCGATACAGATGTTATCGCAGAGGTTGCTACTAAAATTATGGGCAATGTTAATGAAGAACTTCCCACAATTAAAAAAAAATAAAAAATACAGTAGAAATACATAATGTATTTGCTTTAGCCGAAACTTTACACAAGACTGCAAGTGAAATCTTGCAAATGTCAGTTAGTGAGTTTAATATGTGGCTTGCTTATTTTGATCTCAAAAAAGAAGAACAAGAAAGGCAAGAACGAATTAACCGAATGAAAAAATAATGGCTACAAAAAAAGTTCATATAGATATACTTGCAAAAGACAAAACTAGGGCTGCTTTAAGAGGGGCTCAAAAAGGTATTAATAATCTTAAAAACTCAGTATTTAGTTTAAAATCAGCATTAATAGGTATTGGAGTTGGGGCAACTGTAAAATCATTTATTACAGTAGGTAGTGAAATAGAAAAATTACAAGTTAGATTAAAATTTTTATTTGGTAGTGCAGAAGAAGGAGCCAAAGCATTTGATAAAATGGCAAAATTTGCTGGTAAGGTTCCATTTTCATTAGAACAAATTCAACAAGGTGCAGGAGTCTTGGCTGTTGTTAGTGATGATGCAGAAGAATTATCTGACATTATGAAAATTACAGGTAATGTTGCCGCAGTCACAGGATTAGATTTTAAAACAACTGCAGAACAAATACAAAGGTCATTATCTGCTGGTATATCTGCCGCTGATTTATTTAGAGAAAAAGGCGTAAAAGATATGCTTGGCTTTAAGGCTGGTGCAACTGTATCAATAGAAGAAACAGTTAAAGCATTTGAAAGAGTATTTGGTCCTGGTGGAAAATTTGATGGGGCAACTGATGAATTAGCAAAAACATTTGAGGGAACTTTATCAATGATAGGTGATAGTGTTTTTAATTTTAAAAGAACAGTTGCAGAAGCAGGACTTTTTGATTTTGTTAAATTTACAGCCGAAACAGTTGATAGAGCAATAAAAAGTAATTTTGGTTCAATAGAAGTTTTTGCGGAACGAACGAGTAATACTTTAATAGATGCTTTTGAAAATATTGCTTTAGGATTTGTTCATTTAGGTTCAATATTTCAAACTCCTTTAAAAATTATGTTTGATGGTGTTAAAAATTTATTAAATTTTATGGGGTCAATACCAGAGCCATTTAGAAGTTTTGGTATTATTGGTTTTTTAGCATTAGGTTTTAAAGGTAGAGCAGCAGTTATTTTAGTCGGTGCATTTTTTGAAAAAATATATGGTTTAGTTGAGGGATTGGCAAAACTTGTAGGAGAAGAATTAGAAAAAATTGATGCAGATTTTAAAAGTTCTTTTGATAATATGCAAAAAGAAGCCAAAGATTTAGCAAGTGTATTTTCAACAAGTATGGGGGAATTAGGCGATTTTATGGATATTGAGGCTGATTTTGCATTTTTTGAAGATGCAAAAGGAGTCAAGTTAATTAAAAAGTTTTTTTCTCAATATAGATTACAAGTAAATGCTTCTACACAAACTCTTGGTGGTTTTATAAATGAAATTAATAAATCAAATGATGGATTAACTACAACAGGAGAAAAATTATCAGAAATTGATAAAGCATTAAATGGTTTTAAATCAGGTTGGAAAAAAGCCATGGAAAGTGCTTCTGATATGACAAAGCAATTTGAAAAAGTAGGATTAAAAGCATTCACATCATTACAACAACATTTAACTGATTTTGTAATGACAGGAAAAATGAATTTTAAATCATTAAAAGAAGTTATTATTCGTTCAATAGTAGAAGCATTAATTGGTAAAGCAATTACATCAGCAATACAAAAATCAACAGCATTGATTAAAATGGATTCAATTCGCAAAGCGATGATTTATGTTTATGAAGCAGCATTAAATGCATTCCGATCAGCCCCTTTTCCACTTAATCTATTATTAGTTGGAGGTACTCTTGCAAGTGGAATGGCATTAGTTAATAAAATAAAAGGATTTGAAAAAGGTGGCAGACCTCCTATGAATCAACCAAGTTTAGTAGGAGAGAAAGGTCCAGAGTTATTTGTTCCAGATACTGCGGGAAGAATTATACCAAATAATCAATTAGGAAGTGAAAAACCTGTAAATGTTAATTTTAATATTACAACAGTTGATGCTAGTGGTTTTAATCAATTATTAAATAACAGTAGAGGAACAATAGTAAATATGATTAATAGTGCTGTAAATGAAACAGGCAGACAGGCAATAGTATGAGTGGAGCATTACCAAATACAGATTTTACTGCTATTAATATAAAGAGTAATCAAAAGACTTTAATAAGTGAAACTGATAGTGGAAAAACCTTTAGACGACAAGTTCAAGGTCAACGATGGTCTTTTACAATTAAATATCCATCTATGACAAGGGCAGATTTTGCACCAACAATGGCTTTTATGATTAAACAACGATCACAAAAAGAAAGTTTTACAGTCACTTTTCCAAGTTATTTAAATGCTTTAGGAAATGAATCAGGAACATTATTAGTTAATGGTGCGCATTCTGTTGCTGATACAACTATTGCTATTGATGGTTTTGCTAGTGATGGTGCTGGAAGATTAAAGGCTGGTGATTTTTTAAAATTTGCTCATTCAAAAGTGTATATGGTTGTCGCTGATGCAACTTCAAGTAGTAATGCTTGTACTGTCACAATAGAGCCACCACTTACAACTGCATTAGCCAATGATAGTTCAGTCACATATGATTCTATTCCTTTTACTGTTCACATGACTTCTGATGTTCAAGAATTTAATACAGGAGCAATTGATAGTTCTGGTAATCTTTTATTTAGTTATGAGTTTGATGTTATTGAGGCAATATAATGGCAAGAGGTTTATCATCTGATGTTAAAACAGAATTAGCGACAGGAAATATACAACCTGTTCATTTAATACATCTTAATTTTGCTACACCTTTATATTTAACCGATTGTGGTTATGATTTAACATCTAGTATATCTGGTAGTTCAAGAACTTATACATCTTCTGGTCATATTTTAGGAATTAGTAATGTTCAAGAAAGTTCTGAGCCAATAAAAAACTCTTTAAATTTATCTTTATCAGGTGTTGATCAATCTTATATTTCCATAGCATTAAACGAAAATATTATTAACGATACAGTACAAATTTATAGAGGTTTTTTAAATAGTTCTAATGCTTTAATTGGTGATCCTTTTTTATTATATGATGGTTTTATAAATCAATATTCAATAGAAGATGATACAAATACTGCTGGAATAGGATTAGAAATAACCTCGCATTGGGGTAATTTTGAAAAAGTATCTGGTCGTAGGAGTTCAGATGTTTCACAGCAAAGACATTTTGCAAGTGATAAAGGGTTTGAATTTAGTGCATTAACAGTTTTAGATTTAAGATGGGGTAGAAAATAATGGGCTTTTTTAGTGGAATAGTAGATAGAATTTTACCACCAGCAGTAGGTAAGGTTATAGCAAAATTTATTCCATGGCTTTCGCCTATACTTGGATTTGTTTCTATTGTTGCAACTGCTCTTACTTGGTTAAGAAAACCAGATGATCCTGAATTTAATTTTGATACAACTGCTGAAAATATTGCAAAAGGTATTTTAGTAAATAAAACATCTGCTAATGGTCAAATACCTATTGTTTATGGAACAAGAAAAGTAGGAGGTATAATTTCTTTTTTAGAAACATCTGGAACAGATAATGAATATTTATATATGATATTTACTTTATGTGAGGGCGAAATAGACGATATTTCACAAATTTATATTAACGATAATCTAGTCACTTGGTCTGGTGATCTAGCCGATAATACTGAAAGAACAGTAGGTAGTGGTGATTCAAATTATTACAAAGATAGTGCGAGTTTAATAACTGTAAAACCTCATTATGGTTCTGATAGTCAAACTTATGACACATTGGTTGGTAGTTTAACATCTTGGACAAGTAATCATAGATTAAGAGGTGTGGCTTATCTTGCTTTAAAGTTTAAATGGAATCAAGATGCTTTTGGTGGGATTCCAAGTGTTCATGCAGTTGTTAAAGGTAAAAAAATTTACAATCCAAATTTAGATGGAACATTAACAGGTGGGTCAGGTTCTCATAGAGCAGATACAAGTTCAACATGGGAATATTCTGATAATCCTGTTTATCAATTATTAGATTATTTACGAAATACTCGTTATGGTATGGGTATTGCTAATGGTTATTTTGATTCTAATTTTGCAGATTGGCAAACTGCTGGTGATGTTTGTGATGCAAATATAACTCCTTATTCTGGTGCTGATCAAATTGATTTAATAGATAGTCATGCTGTTGTTGATACATCTAAAAAATGTATTGAAAATGTAAAAGATTTTTTAACAGGATGTAGAGGTTATCTTAATTATACTGCTGGGGAATATAAAGTTTTAGTAGAAACATCTGGTAGTGCTTCTATAACTTTAACAGAAGATAATATTATTGGTGGAATAGGTGTATCTTCTAAAAATAAAAATGAACGATATAATAGAGTAATTGTCACTTTTATTAATCCTAATAAAAATTATCAAGTAGATGAAGCACAATTTCCACCTGTTGATGATTCTGCCTTAACAAGTGCTGACCAACATTCAACAATGAAAACTGCTGATAATGGTATTTTGTTAGAGGGTAGATTTGATTTTCCAAGTATAACAAGTCCATATCAAGCACAAGAAATGGCTGAAATTATTTTAAGAAGATCAAGGTCTAGTTTAGATGTTAGTTTAACAGCAGACGCAAATGCTATGGAATTGGCAGTTGGGGATATAGTTAATATTACTCATGCAACACCAAGTTTTAGTGCAAAAGCATTTCGTGTTTTATCAGTCACTTTAAATCCTGATAGTTCAGTTTCTTTACAATTAACAGAACATCAAGATTCATATTATACTTTTGGAACACAAACAGCAGTAGCAACAATACCAGACACAACTTTACCTAATCCTTTTAGTGTTGTTGCACCAGCAAGTTTGACATTAACTGATGAATTAATTTTATACAATGAGGGAACTGCAATAACTAGATTAAATATAGTTGTTGGTGCTTCAACAGATAAGTTTGTTCAATATTATCAAGTAGAAGCAAAATTAAGCACAGAAACAGATTATAAAATTATAGGAAAAGGCACACAGTTAAATTATGAAATGCTTAATGTTATAGATGATAAAACCTATAATGTAAGAGTTAAAGCCATTAATTCTTTAGGTGTTAGTTCTTCTTACACCTCTGCTAATAGATTAATAGTTGGTGCAACTGAACCACCAAATGATGTAGAAAATTTTTCAGTTAATATGCAAGGTTCAAATCAAATGCAATTAAATTGGGACGCAGTAAGTGATTTAGATGTATCATATTATGAAATACGATATCAAAATGTGACAAGTTCAGCACAATGGAATAAATCTAATAATTGGCTTCAAGTTCCTAGAACAAGTGGAACAACAAAAACTACTAATGCTAAAACAGGTGCTTTTTTAATTAAAGCAGTTGATAAATTAGGAAACGAATCAAATAATGAAACAATAATTTATTCTAATATATCATCACTACAAGCATATAAAAATGTTTCTACATTAACAGAAGATTTAACTGCTGGAACTTATGATGGTGATGTTGCTTTAACCGATTCCTCTGGAACTAATTCTATTGTTCTTGATACGATAACAGACTTTGACGACACAGTTGGAAACTTTGATAGTCCTAGTGGTGATTTTGATTTAGGTGGAACTGATGTGACATCTAATCCTAATTATTATACAGCCAATATTGACAATGAGGGTTTTTATACTTTAAACTCCTCTTTATCATTAAGTGGAACTTATGATGTATCATTTACAAAAAATTTAACTATTGACCAAATTGAAGACCCATACGATTTATTTGATTCAGGACGAGGGTTTACAAATTTTGATGATGCACCAGCACCTTTTGATGGTAATGACCCAACTAATGCTATTCAAAGTTTACAAGTGGCTAGTTCTACTTCTAGTTTAGGAGATGCTACAACTTTTTATGCTTTAAATGCTTCAACAACTTACAAAGGTAGATATTTTAAATTTAGATTGCGAATGGCAAACAAAAATAATAAAGTTAGAGGATTTGTAAGTGGAATAACAATTAGTGTTGATATGGAAAAAAGAATTGAATCTGGCGAAGATATTGCAAGTACAACAGGAACGAAAGCAATAACTTACACTAATAGTTTTTATGCAAGTCCAGCAGTTGGTATATCTGCTCAAAATATGGCAACAGGTGATACTTACACAATTTCATCAAAAAGTGCGACAGGCTTTTCTATTGCATTTACAAATTCAAGTGGAAGTGGTATCAACAGAACATTTGATTATGTTGCTCAAGGTTATGGGTTGAAATCATAGAACAAATAATGATATAGAGGTATTATGAGTCAAGTTTCAGATGTAAGTATAGCAAATCAAGGTTTTAGTGCTTTTCGTACAGAATTAAACAATATTTTAGGAGCAATAAACTCAACTCATATTGGGACTTCTGCTCCAGGCAGTATTGCACAAGGTAGTTTGTGGATTGACACTTCTGCTGGTGCGACAGGTTGGATTTTAAAATTATATGATGGCTCAGATCATATTGCTTTAGGCACAATTAACTCAACAGCAAATACTGTAGATTGGACTGATAGTTCGGTCACTTTTGATATTGTTAATGATACTACTCCTCAACTTGGCGGAGATTTAGATACTAATTCAGCCAATATTAAAATTGATGATGCTCATGGATTATTTGATGAAAATAATAACGAACAATTAATATTTCAAACAACAGGCTCTGCCGTTAATTATGCAGAACTAACTAATGCAGCAACAGGTAATGATGTTGGTCTTGCTGTCACAGGTAGTGATACAAATGTTGGATTATCTGTTTCTACAAAAGGAAATGGAACAATAAAATTTAATGACTTGGCTTATATTCCTCAACAAGCATTAACATCATCTTCAAATGCTGTTGCTTGGGATGTTCAAGCAAAACCAAATGCTTATCATCAAACTTCAGAAAATACAACTTTCTCTGCGCCGACAAATGGTGTTGAGGGTGCTTTTATTTGTTTAGAAATAAATTTTAATGGCTCACATACTATTGGCTGGAATACAGTTTTTGAATTTGCTGCTTCAACCGAACCAACAGAAACTGCAACAGATGGCAAAACCGATATTCATGTCTTTAGATACAATGGTGCAATATGGCAAGAAGTAGGTAGAACAATGAATTTAAGTGAGAGTTAAAATATGTATGCAATAGTAGAAAATAAAAAAATTATTGAAACTTTTAATAATCCTAGAAAATTAATTAGAAATGATGTTCGTTATTCAACAAAAATTTATTCTTTGTGGTCTGTTGATGAAAAAAAAGCCATTGGATTATATGAAGTTGAATATGATGATACAAAAAAGAAAGATGAAGAATGGTATATAAATACTAATCAAACTATTGCTTATAAAACGACAGGCGATAAAGTTGTTGCAAGTTATGGTAATGCAACAGCAAAAGCAATAAATGATAGAAATGCAATAGATGAAAATGGAATTGAGTTAGATCCTGTTCAAGTTATAAAAGGTCTTAAAACAATTAAAAAAGAAATGATAAACAATCAATGTGCTGAATTATTAGCACCTAGTGATTGGCGAGTAGTAAAAGCAAAAGAAACAGAAACAGAAATGGATAGTGGATGGAAAACATGGAGAGCAAGCGTAAGAGCCAAATGTAATTCTATGCAAACACAAATAGATAATGCGAGTGATGTTGATGATTTGGCTACTTTATTTACTTATACAACTACAGATGGAGTCACTTCAAGACCACTAGGCGAATTTCCTGAGAAGGAATAATCAATGCCTTTAATTCTTCCAGCAAACACTTTATCAGATGATTCTTATTCAATAAGCAATTCACTTAGATTTGATGGTACTTCATCTTTTTTAAGAGATACTTTAGGAACACCAACAAGCCAAAAAAAACTTACCTTATCTGCTTGGGTTAAAGGTTATAATGTAAGAAGTGGAAGTCATGATAATAAAATTATGTCTGCTGGTGCAAGTGGTGATAGTCATTATACAAATATAATGGTTTTAGTTAGAACAAATGGAACACCGCAAATTTATATAAGTGATACTGCTGGAAAATATTTAAACTTTAATAACACTTATTATAGAGACCCAAGTGCTTGGTATCATTTTGTCGTACAAATAGACACAACTCAATCATCGGCAACAAACAGATTAAAATGGTATGTTAATGGTGAGCAATTATCTAATACTACTGCAAGTCACGAACAACAACCTGATCAAGATTATGATATTCCTACTTTAGCAAGTGGTCAATCAATTACTGTTGGAGCAGATACACGAGCAAGTGCGCATTTTATGGATGGTTATATAGCAGAACTTCATTTTTGCGATGGTCAAATACATGCCCCAACTGAATTTGGCGAAACAAATGATAATGGAGTTTGGGTGCCTAAAGAAGCAGATGTGACTTATGGAAATAATGGATTTTTTCTTGAGTTCAAACAAAGTGGAACAGGTACAAACTCAAGTGGTATGGGTGCTGATACAAGTGGAAATAATAATCACTTGGCTTGTACAGGTTTAACATCAGATCACCAAACAACAGACACACCGACAAATAATTTTGCTACTATTAATCCTTTAAGTAATCCTACTTTTGCTCCAGGCACTATTTCAGAAGCAAATTTAAAATTTTCATCTCAAGCAACTGGTTATTCTTACAGACTTGCTACAATGGGAGCAACCAGAGGAAAATGGTATTGGGAAGTTAAAGCAGTATCTTTTGCTGGAGGATCAGACCCTTTTCAAATTGGAGTCACTTCTACTGAATCTACATCAAGTTCTTATGAGTTAGGAGCGTCTGCAAATGATTGGGCTTACACAGAAGATGGAAATAAATATAATTCTGGTTCTGGTGTTTCTTATGGTTCAACTTATACTTCGGGAGATATTGTTGGAATAGCAATGGATTTAGATAATTTAAAACTTTATTTTTCTAAAAATGGTACTTGGCAAAACTCAGGAGTTCCAACATCTGGTTCAACAGGTACAGGTGCTCTTGCACTAACTGCTGTTGCTAATACAGATTTAGGATTTTATTTTCCAGCAATAGCCGATTGGGATAACGCAGGTGGTTCTGTATTTGAAGTAAATTTTGGCAATCCCCCTTTTTCAATTTCTTCAGGCAATGCAGATGATAATGGGTATGGAAACTTTGAGTATGATGTACCAACAGGATATTATGCTTTATGTACTAAAAATTTAGCGGAGTTTGGATAATGGCTTATACAACTATTGATAAATCAGAAGATTATTTTAAGGTTGTGACTTATAGTGGATCAGGTAGCACAGGACAAACTATAACTGTTGGATTTCAACCAGATATAATTTGGGTTAAGGCTCGTAATAACACTTATGACCATGTTTTATTTGATAGTGTTAGAGGTTTTTCTACATCTACAACAGGAAAACAAATTTCACCTAATTTAACTAATGCTCAAGCATCAACAACAGGTGGTCATGTAGGAACTGTGACAAGCACAGGCTGGACTACAAAAAATGGAACTGCTGGAACATCTTTAGCAAATGTTGGTGATGGAAGCACAACTTATGTATGTTATAATTGGAAAGTTAATGCTGGCTCAACTGCAACTAATGATACTGGTAATATTGATACAACAGTTCAAGCAAATACGACAGCGGGAATTTCAATAGTTCAATGGGAGGGTGCTAATTCTACAGCAACACTTGGTCATGGATTAGGTGCAGTTCCAGAAATGATTATATCTAAATGTATAGATACAACACAGGAATGGGGAGTATATCATAGATATGTTGGTAATGATGATTATCTTCATTTAAACGAAAATGCTGCTGAACAAGATAATGCTGCATACTGGAATGATACAACTCCAACATCAACAGTTTGGTCAGTTGGGAATTCTGGACCTACAAATGATAATGGTGATACTATGATTGCTTATGTATTTACGCCCATACAAGGATTTAGTAAATTTGGCATGTATAAAGGTAATGGTAATGCAGATGGGACATTTGTTTACACAGGCTTTAAACCTGCTTGGGTTATGCAAAAAAGAATAAATAATTCTACTGATGCTCATTGGCATAAGTTTGATATAAAAAGAGATACTACTAATCCAAGATTGACAAGATTAGAGGGTAATAATGATTTTGGAGATTCAACAGGAGAGGGTGCAGATTTTTTATCTAATGGTTTTAAATGGAGAAGTAATGATGTTAGATATAATGGAAGTAGTGATACATATATTTACATGGCTTTCGCAGAACATCCTTTTGTATCTAGTGAGGGGGTGCCATGTACAGCAAGATAAATCCTAAATGCCCTGAATGTGGCTGTGATAATTGTATTTGTGATGATCAATGCGATTCTTGTGGGGCATAAATGCCCTCTATATCCGATAAAACAGAAATAGGTTTACCGATAAAAAACCTAATTGGGTTAATTGGTGGAACTGCTGTTGCAGTCTGGGCATACTTTGGCATTATTGAAAGATTAAACAATATTGAAACACAAGGTAAGTTAATGATTGTTGACGTTGAAAAGAACACAGAATTTAGGATTAAGTGGCCTCGTGGCGAAATGGGTTCATTACCAGCAGATGCTCAACAAGACATGTTAATTGAATTTATTTCTACGCAAATTGAAGCAATACAAGAAGAAATGGAGGGTATGATGAGCAATACCGTAAACATAAAAAGAGCTCAACAAGATATAGAAAAATTAATTTTGAATACAGAAAAACTAGAGGACAAGGTAAGAGCAAATGGAAGTCATTAGTATAATCGTAATGTTTATGTTTGGTAATATGAATGACCAAGAACATCAAATGACACAATATATTCCTATGGAGTCATTATCTTCTTGCATGAAAGAGGTAAGGTTATTAAAAAAGAAATCAACAGACTATACTAAAGATGCTTTTTGTGGTCCTGCTATTGTAGAAATAGAAAATGGCGAAGTAATTAAACTATATAACAACATACCAGATGGTGCTAAATTAGTTAAAAAAGATATTAGCAAAGAAGCATTTGAAAGATGGTCATTGAAAGCAAAAGAGAAATGGAAAAAAGATTAATTATGTTTGGTTATGCAATGTTATTGGCTAGCAGTATGTATGGCTGTGGAGTTTATGAGGGTATGAAAATGAAACCACACAAAACAACTATATCTACTAATACAACTATGACAGATATTGATAAAGGGGATAGTGATAAAGACCAAGAAAAACAATCATTAGGTTTGACTGTTAAACAAGAATTTATATGGCAAGACAAATGATAGAAATTGTTATTACAATGTATGCAATTAGTATTGCTGGTGGATTAATTATTATGGCGATAGAACAATGAAAGATATGAAATTTAATTATGCTTTAGCATTTGCTGTATTACTCCAAGCAGTAGGTTTAATTTGGTATGTGTCAAAAATGGATTCAAAAATAAATATTTTGTATGATAAATTTGAAAAAGAAAATGAAACTTCAGTTATTGAAAATCAAGTTAAAATGAAATTAGATTTAGAATATGTAATGACTGAATTAAAAAAGATTAAAAAAGATTTAAAAGAATCAAACAAAACAGATAAAAAAATAATGAAACAACATGATAAAATATTTCAATTATTAGATAACACTAACATTAATACTTATGGAGATTAAAAGTGTTAAAATATTTTGCTTCAGTTCCAATTATATTATCTGTTCTTGCTGGTGCTTATGGGTCAATCAATTATATCAATAAACTTACTACTAAAATAGACGATAGTGCAGACGAAATAATAATGTTGCACAAGGATATAGAAAATATCCATCAGTTGTATTCCGAAAAAACTAGCCATAATGCAGAGAACTATACTAGAGCAAGAGAGGAATTAGTAAAAGAAATAACAGAATTAGTGACATGGGTTGGTAGAATTGAAGCAAGAGTTAATTCATTAGAACAAGGCTCATATAAACTTGCTTCAGAAGCAGAATTAAGAGCAATGGAAGATGGTTATTATAAATTAAGAGATGATATTAACCAATTCAAATATGATTTAAAAGAATTAGAGAGGAAATTATCTGGTGGCTATTAATGAAAACTTTATTTTTTCTTCTTACTATAACTTTGATAATGTGCTGGGGATTATCTCAAAAAGCATTAGCAGTTAATGAATACTTAAATGATTATACTACTCATTGTTCAAAAGGTAGTTGGGAATTATATACCGAATTAGATAGATATGATTATGATAGACGAATGGATAGTGATTCCGATTATTTTGGAGATAGTGGAAAAATAGGTATTCGTTTTAGAAAAGAATTTGGATCAACTTGCACAGACCCATATAAAAAAATGATGATTGAAAATATGGAATTAAAACAAGAATTAGAATTATTAAAGTTATGTGCAAGATATAAAGAATTAGATTTAGGCGAAAGTTTTAAAACTGTTCGTAAAAAATGCAAAGATGTAAATAAAAAAAATGGGAATAATTAAAACTAGAACAGAATATTTTACACCTGTTCGTAAAAGAACTTCAATAGGAGGTTCAACAAGAAGCAAACCTAAAAATAAACATAAAAGAAAATCTTGGAAAAAATATAACAGGCAAGGCAAACCATGATTAAAACAATTTGTGCGACATTAGTTTTATTATGTAGTCCTTTTAATTATCAATGGGATTTTAAATATAAAAATAAAGATGAATTTGTTTTAGGAATAACTGAATGCACTATTGAGTTTAATTCTAAAATACCACCAGGTCATAGAGCAATAGTAATTGTTTCTGTTGCACAGGCTATACTAGAATCAAATTGGGGTGAATCACGATTTGCTAGATTAGGTAATAATTTTTATGGAATGATAGAAACTGATAAATCTAAAAAACACATGAAAGCATTAGGCAGTAATGTATTGTTAAAAACTTATAATAGAAAATGTGAAAGTGTTGCTGATTATATTACTTTATTAAATATAGGAACTGATTTTAAAGAATATAGAGAATTAAGAAATAAACAAACAACATTACAAGAATTAGATTTAGATGAGTTAATTGATAGTTTGCATACTTTTGCAATAGATAAAAATTATACAAAAAAAATTAAAAAAACAGTAAAATATTTATTAAGAGAATACCCAGATATATTTCAAATACCTATGATGGAAAATGCCTAGTTTTGCATAATTTTAAAAATTAGTATAATAATCCTCTATGGAAGATAAGGAATGGGACGAGTTAAAACTTATCCAAGAAAAACTTCATGAGGCATTGGATAAAGGGTATCCACCGATTGGCAAAGGGGGTTTAAATAATCCAACAGGTGCTAAAAAATTAGTTGCTGATATTTTAGATATTCCACGAACAACACTTCAAAGAAAAATAGATCAAATAGAAAAATTAGCATTAGGTAGTTCACATTGGACTATTGAGTGGCACAGATACAAAGACACTAAACCTCAAGTCATAATAAAAGAATATAAAAAACCAGTTGTCAGAATTGCTGCTCAATCAACAACTTTTTCAAATCCAACTAAAGTATTTGTAATTCCAGATGCTCATGTTTCACCAGATGAAAATTTAGATAGATTTTATTGGATAGGAAAACAAATTAATGAATACAAACCAGATTATGTTGTTTGTATAGGCGACTTTTGTTCTTTTGATTCTTGTTCTACTTTTGATAAAAATCATACTGTTAAAGGACAAAAGAAACCAAATATATTAGCCGATATAAATGTCACGAAAGAAGCATTAGAATTATTACATAAAGGAATAGGCAACCATGAATGTTATAAACATTACTGTTTAGGCAATCACGAATTACGATTATATAAATATGAAAACGAACACAAAGAAGTAGTTGGTGCTTTTTCCCAGCAATATGAAAACTTATGGCGAATAAGAGGTTGGGGTATTTCTGAATATGGCGATTTTTATTTTATTAAAGGTGTTGCTTTTGTTCATGTTCCTCTTAATGAAATGGGTAAAGAAATTGGTGGCAAAATGGCAGAGGCAAGTCAAATATCTAATTCTGCTACACATGACATAGTATTTGGTCATAGTCATAGAGAGAGATCTTGGCGAGCAAGTAAATTAGGTAGGGGTAATTATGTTAAAATTGTGAATGTTGGAACAGCAATGAACTTTGGTCATATCGAAAACTATGCTATAAATAATGCTAATGGATGGAGTTATGGTGTTAGTCAGTTGCTGTTGGCAGATGGACATATACAAGGACATAATTTTATAAGTATGATAGAACTAAAGGAGAAATATGAAAACACCAGATAAACTTGTTAAAAAAGTAATGAACAAAATGGCTTTACGAGCAAATCAAGGAATGATTAAGTTTGGCAATACTATGGAAGATGCTAAAAAAACAAAAAAAGAATGGTTAATTGAAGCACAACAAGAATGTTTAGACATGGCAGTTTATTTAGAAAAGTGTATTGAAGATGAATCAACTGTTTCTTGGGAGGGCGAAGATGTTATAATTAATGAAAGTTATGGAGGAACGATATGAATATAGAAAAAATGAAAGCAGAAATACAAAAAGAAGAAGGGTATCGTAATACTGTCTACAAAGACCATCTTGGATTCAAAACTATAGGGTATGGGCATTTAGTTAAGCCAAGTGATAATTTTAAAGAGGGAGTAAAATATGATCAAAAAGAACTAGAAAAAGTTTTTGATTATGACTTTCAAATTGCATATCAAGACGCAATGGATTTATGTAAAGATTTAGATATTGTTGATGAAGCAAAAGAAATCGTAATTCATATGTGCTACCAATTAGGAAAGCCAAAAACAGCCAAATTTAAGAAGATGTTTGAAGCATTACGAAATAAGGATTATACTACTGCTGGATTTGAAATGGAAGATTCGTTATGGGCGAAAAAACACACACCAGCGAGAGCACACAGACTGAGCGAACAGATGAAAAAGTTGACTTAAGAAAACATAGAAAAAGAATAACGACACCAGAAGAGATAAAAGAAATACATGATAATAGAAAAAAATATAGAGAAGAAGATTTGAGATCAAAAATGGCAAGAATAAGTAAACAATTAAAAGAAGATGGCAGATTATGAAAAAGAAAAAAATAGTTAAGAAAAAGAAAAAAGAAATTAAAAAGAAAAAATTAAATGAATTAGGTTATCCTGTTGATGATCCTTATGGTTTGTTTGCTGCTTTTCGCAAAGCATTTGGTGGGGGCAAGTAATGGTATTAGGAAAATTATTTGGTGGTGATACAGTTAAAGCAGTTGCTGGAGTAATAGATGATTTACATACAAGCGAAGAAGAAAAACA
>VTLG01012399.1_pt1 | contig 19478 bp, 18 predicted proteins | sample 4694571 | NCBI WGS metagenome assembly VTLG01 (sample SAMN12604809, study PRJNA352737) | marine metagenome | biome: ENVO:00000447; feature: ENVO:00000209|ENVO:00000569|ENVO:01000036; material: ENVO:00002151; isolation source: viral sequences binned using virsorter ...
TACACCACGATTTAGCTACACCATTAAAAATATAACTCGTATCAATGGACTTCTCTGTGCCAGTATTTACTTGGTCAGATGTTGTTAATGTATCAAATGCTATTGTTCCGTTTGCCATTATGCTAAATCTCCAAAAAATGCTACTCCTGAATCATCATAGTCATACTCACCTGCTGAACCTGTGGCATCTCTTGTAGTAATTATAATACTACCTGTTGCTTTACTTCCATAAAGCATAGTACAACCCCCTGCTGTAACCATAGCACCATAAGCATACTCTGCGTTACCCATGCTTGTTGTAAAAGAAATTGTATGCCTTCCTGTAGCATTATCAACAATACCTGAAGTATTAAGTGAATCTCGTATAGCTGTTGAACTATTTTGGTCAACATTTGCCCACGACTTTGCCAATCCTTGTTGTAAGTTTGTAGTGTTTGAACCACCCTCTCCTGTAACAACAATGCTACCTGCTGAAGTTGTACCTGTTAAGGTGTTTGTCTTTATGATACTCATGCTAGGTCTCCCATACATACTGAATAAAATGCTTCTGGGTCAACACCTGCTCCCCCACCTGAATTAAAGACATAAGTTCTAAAACTTCCAGTTGCTTTTACATAAACTTCATATACTTCTTGTGCACCATCTGTATTAAGTGTTCCTGTTGTTATACAATAATCTGCTGCATCATCAAAAGATGTTGTAAAAGCAACAGTACATTGTCCTGCTGCTGTATCTGTTATTGATGCTATGTTTAATCCATCTTCATTTGTCGGAGTACCACCACTAAAAGTTACTGAAATCCAAGATTTTGGTAAACTAGCAGATAGGTTATGTGTAACACTTGTGCCACTACCTGCTTCAACAACAGATGTATTCTTAACTCTTATGTCTGTTCCTAGTGAGCCACCAGTTTTTCGTATTGTATCTACATAAATATTACTCATAATGTTACTAGCCTTCCACCTGATTCTATAGTCAATGTCACACCACTATCTACTGTAATAGGTCCTGTAGCATTTGCATTTTCTGTAGCAAGTATAGTTACATTAGTAGAAACATTTTGAGAGTTTGTTCTAAATAAACCACCAAGTTTAAAGTTACCTTTATTCTCTGTTGCAGGAGTTACTGAACCTGCATTTGGTTCAAGAAAATAAACAAATATATTATTAGTACCTGTGGAAGGTGCAGCAGTAAATGTTAATGTAGAACCATCAGGAACTGTATAAGCAGCACTGTCTTGAACGACACCATCTACTGATACAAGTATATCTTGAACAGACCCTACAGTTCTTCCTAATGCAAACGTAGTATCAGAACCATCCCCATTAAATCTTACGACTGCAGGTGATGACTGAAAGTGTGCAGGAACTTCATTACCTATATAAGGCATTATGTAATCTCCATTATACTCAATGCACCTGAAAGTTTATCAGCTACGGAACAATCAACCTTTAGAATATCGGTAGTTTCTAATATTACTTTACCACCTGATAATAGTTCTAAGGATGAGCCTACAGGAATAGGTACATCTTTTGCTAAAAATGCTGTTCCATTTGTAGCACCTCTACCACCACCTGATGTATCACTAACAAGTTCTACTTCTGCAGTAACCTGTGAAGTATGTATGTTTGTTAAGATTAATCCAATCACAACTGTTGTTGTGCTACTTGGTGTGGTATAGATTGTGTACGGAGTTCCTGCGGCATTTGGTTCTGCAGCGAATGTAACTACTCTAAATGTATTTGCCATTGTCCTCTTTCCTTGTTATAATTATACACGATTTTCCTTGATTTGTCAAGTCTTTTCTTGACTAACCAAGAGCTATTGCAAGTGCTGTTGGGTCTTCAGAAGAAAATCCTGCACTTGTCAAATATGTTGTTAAAGTAGACAAAGCTACTTGTTTCATTGTACCATCGTCATTGGTTACAAATCTGTCTGCATCTGCTAAAGTTATAGAAGAAGCAGTTGTGTCACCATCCATTATATTTAACTCTGTCGCAGTTGATGTTACACCATCTAGTATGTTTAGTTCTGCAGCAGTTGAAGTTACATTTGTACCACCTATATCTAGTGTAGTTACGGATAACTCTCCTGCTACTGTAGCTATACCATCTGCTAAAGTAATTAAATCTGTATCATCTGTATGCCCTATAGTTGTGGCATTAATAGAGATATTATCTACTGTAAGAGCACTTAATGTTCCTACAGAAGTAATATTAGTTTGAGCAGCAGTAGTTAATGTACCTGCTATATTACCAAAGGCAACATTACCTGCAGTACCACTAAATACTTCTGATGAATTAGTAGCATCGGCTATAAAAGTAAATACACTTGCACTATCGTCATAACCAAAGAAACCTACTTTAGCAGCAGAACCTGTGTGGTATCTAAACTCAATACCTCTATCTTTATTATCATCTGACCCCGGAGCAGTATCTCCACCTAATGTAAATATTGGGTCATCTACAGTTACTGTTGTACTATTAACTGTAGTTGTTGTTCCATTAACAGTTAAAGTTCCACCTACTGATACATTACCTGTAGTAGTAATGCTATCTATATAAGCATCTTTCCAATATGTTCCTGAAGCACCTAAATCAACATCACTATCTGCTTGAGGAGTAAATGCATTATCTACTAATTTTACTTGATGAACATTTGCAGCATAGAAATGTATTTCGTCTGCAGTCTCAAAGTCTATTTTAGTTTCATCATCTTCACCAATTTTAATATCTGTTGCTAATAAAGATGTAATACCTGTTTGAGCAGCATCTATTGCAAAGTCAATATTATCATTACTTGTATCATAAGTTACTGTAATACCACTTTCAGTATTACTAGATAACATATTTGTTCCAACAGTATCTCTAATATATGTTGCTAGTGCAGTTCCATCTACTGTAATAGCATCTGCTTCTAATGTTCCATCAATGTCTGCATCACCTGATACATCAAGAGAACCTGCATCTAGTTCACCTGTTAAGGTAATATTTCTAAAACTGCCAATATCCTTATTGCTATCAACAACGACTGCTAAACTTGCAGTTACTGTACCTGCTGTTACTGCATCAAGAACATTTAATTCTGCAGCAGTTGTCGTTACTGCAGTACCACCAATAAGTAATTTATCTTTTACAATGTCAATAACTGCTCCACCTGCAGTTAATAACTTGTCTGCACTTTCATCCCATAATAAATATGCACCTGAAGTTGCACCAAATAATTTAACATCTACTCCTGTATCATCTACACCAAAAGTAGTTGCACCATCTATCTGTACTGTTCCATCTATATCTACTGCATCAAGATTGGTTGTTCCATCTATATCTGCATTTCCTGATATATCTAAAGTAGCAGCATCTAATTCACCTGTAAGAGTTACGTTTCTAAAACTTGCTACATCTTTATTTGAATCTACTGTAACAACTTTACTTGCAACAACAGTTCCTACTGCAGAACCTGTATCACTATAATTAAGTTCAGCAGTTGTAGCAGTTACACCATCTAATATATTAAGTTCGGCAGTTGTAACTGTAGCACCATCAAGTATTTCTAATTCAGCTTCTGATATTCCTGCAGAACCTATTGTTACAGTTCCTGCAAAAGTAACATTAGCACCACTTAATGTCATAGCAGTAGTAGAACTAGAACCTGATTTAATTACAAGTTCACCACCTGATTGTGTTAAAGCACCAAATGTAGTTCCATCATCTTTAAGAACAACATCTGCACCACCTACGTCTAGAGATATATCTGCAGCAGCATCTAATGTAATACCACCTGAACTTGCAAGATTAATAGCATCTGCGTTTGTTCCATCTGATACTAAATCTAAATCGCCATCAGCATTACTATATATGTATGTACCTGTATCATTAAAATATAATTTTTCAGTACTATTAATTAGAACATCATCAGAAAACTTAAAGTAATCTTCGTCTTCCATCCATGTCAAAACACCATCATTTGATTCTCCATCAAATGTTACTGCTATATCTGTACCTGTAGAACCATCACCTATTGTGATTGCAGTTCCAAGTAATTTCGTTATTGGTCCACCTTCTGCAGATGTACCATCGTGTGTGTGTCCTGTGCTTGAAGCAAAGGCAGCTAATAACTGATTGAACTCATCATTGGTATGAGCAGCAGTTATTGTATCGCCATCACTATACGAGGACTGTCTTGTATACGTAGCTCCCATTTATCTCCTTGCTCCTGTTTGATATTCTAACTGAAATCCTTTTAAAGAATATGGTGCAGTAGAACCACCATCATTAACTCTTAACGCAACTGCAAATCCTGAACCTTCAACTGCTTGTCTAACTAATGGTTGTGAAGGACCACCATAAGTTCCAAAAGAACTTGAACTTGCTCCATATGTTGCAGTTCCATATAAAGCAGCAACATCAGATGAGTCTAATGCATAAGCAGAAGGTCTTGCAGAATCTCTAGATTCATAATCATACCTTAAAAATAAATCTGCATCTATAGATGATTCAGGTTTATAGTTTACGATAACACGTTGCATATGTTTTCGTATACCTGCATCACCAAAAGTCATATCAGGACTTCTATATTTGCCTAATATTGTTGTTCCATCAAAATCATTTCCTGATTCTTGTCTATAAATATAGCCACCACTATATGCACCATGCAATACGATTACATCTCCTGCAGATACAAAACTATCTGTACAAGCAGGTTTCATTCCTCTTATTTTAGAAAACTCAAAAGTTTGTCCTTTCATAACACATATAACACCATTTGTAGCATTTTCACCTTGACCATCTTTAGTAAAAAATATTCTATATTGTGTTTTGTCAGGTATAACTACTGAATCAAATTCAGAAGCACTAGATAAATTTTCATCAAATAAACTTTGTACGTTGGAACTTATAGTTCCCAATTCAACGTCACCAATTCTTGCTGTACCTGCAACTGTACGCAACCCGTCAGGACCAAGAAATATAAGGTCACCTGCAAATTCCTGAATAGTGTCACCATTTATACATCCTATATCTCTCGTTACTGCAGTTATTGCAAAGTTACTCGTTGACGTTCCTGATAATTTAAATATTCTATTTTGACAAAATATAAATAAGTCTTCACGGAAAACTTTAAGTCCTGTTATCTCGTCATCAACTTTAATTGTTCCTGCACCACTACCTGTAGCAAAATTATCTTCATCAAAAGGAACACTAAAAACTAATTCTTGTTTAGCAGCAGACATACCTGCATAAAACATATGCTCTTTAAAAGCAACAACATATTTTGCACCTGATACTGCAGTGCTAACTTCTCCACTACCACCTGATGATACATCTGTTGCAGTAAAAGAAGTATTAAATACTGTTGGAGCATTTGCTCCGTCTGCTACAATTAATTTATCATTACCATCAAAATTAAATCGTTCAAAATCATACTTACCTGCACTCGTTCTTCCACTATCTCTTGATGTCCAAGAAGAGCCACCCGGAGTTGCACTATATATACTTGTTCCTCGTGCAGCAACTACAGAACTACCAAATGTAGCTACCATTAAAACTTTTTCAGACGAAGAAGAGGTTTGAGGAACTATTGCAGATACGTATTTACTAAATCCATTTATTCTTCTATAACCACCTTCTATATCAGGTTCAAAGTTTTCTAATTCTAATGCTTCACCCGGTTTCATCATAAAGGTAGAACGATTAAGAACCAAGCCACCTTCACAGTTAAATGCTACAGGAGATACTTGTGATAAGTCTGCCATTAAGTTGTCCTTATATTAAGATTATTACCATAAGTTCCTGTTCTAGGTATATATGTAGAACGTATATAATTAAATTTGTTTACTAATAAAGTTTGCATATGCTTTATGCCTTGTTCAAATCTTTGCATGTTTAATTGATATTGTTGTGTTTCACCTCTATATTGATAAACAAAAGCAGTAGCTCCATCTACTATAATTGCATCAAATCTTGCAGGAATACTTGTTGTAGAATCATGTGCAGACATGTCTGTTGGATATGTATAGTAATCAAATTTTATTGAATAAGATTTAGTTGGATATGGATATAATAAATAATTATTATCAGGGGTTCTTACGACATATTCAGGTACACCCCCTTTTTGAAATTGTGCTACTACAACGTCATCACTATGCGATGCAGCAGTAGTACTATTAGCACCTCTAGTACATCCTGTAAATGTAGTACTAGATGTTCCTGTATAAGTTACTTGTTCATTTCCTATATATAATGTTCCTGTTGAATCAAATCCTGTTGTACTATTTACTGTTATAGTTGTAGCAGAATCGTTTAAAGAACCATCTAAATTAGTTGTATTAATTTCATCTTCTTGGTCAATAACTGAATTTATATATTCATTGTAATCTAAAACAGGCAATTTACGACCTGAATTACCTAAATCACTATCTTTAACTAATCTAAATGTATTATAGTCTACTGTTTTAGTAGAAGTCGGTAAACTATATCTTACAACACCTGCTGTTAATGTTTGAGTTGCAGTACTATGATTAAAAGGGTAGTTAAACTCTCTTTGATTAATAAACCTTACTGCCTCATTAACTGCGTTTTGTGCTTGTACTTGTATGCCTCTAGCATTAGAAAAATTAGAAGAAGTTAGTTGAACTTCATTTAATCTAGCTAATACATTATTAGTAAGTGTAAGATATGTTCCTGACATTAAATAATTCCGTTATAAAGATAGAGTGGCAAGTTGCCCTGCCACCCTAATTAAGTTTCACACTATGCTAATGTGTCTCTGTCTACTTCGTTAGCAGCCAAGTCACCTTGGTCATCAACATTCATAACAACGGCAAACATTCTGATTTTTCCACCAGTAGTTGTGCCTGTCATGGCTTGAATCTCAATATCAATAGTGTCAGAAGTTGCACCAACAAGAACAGGAGTTTGTCCTGCTTTCATTGCATAATCACCTACTGATGCACCATCAAAATCAAATCCATCAACGAAGTTATCTAGGTCTCCACCTGTTATACCAAAGTCAAAGTCAGTGTCACTTGAAGTACCTGCGTGAGCTTCAGTAACTTCAAAACCTGCGTTAAGTATCACTGTATTAGCAGGAATAGTTAACCCCGGAATAACGTCATTAGCAGCAAGAGCAGTACCTTTATCTGAAGCAGCAGTCGCAAAATTAAGTTCATGCTGAATCATATAAGGATGTCTCCCTCTAGCACCTACACCACGTGCAGGAGAAGTAGTATTATCACCTAAAGCCATAATTAAATCTCCTTTTAAGCTATGTTATAGATTGCAGTAGTGATTGCTTCAGGGCGAAGAATCTTTCTGCCATACAAATGCATACCACGAACAATATCAGCAAAAGAATCAGGGTCTCTATAAGTCTCTGTCTTGTTGATTTGCTCTGCAGTAGCTACAGATGAGCTATGTCCTGCTACAATAACACCATAGTTAGAGGTATTAGATGAAGCAGCAGTTGCAGGTCCTGTACCTTTTTGAGGTAGGTTATTGGATTGATAAACCTTAAACCCATGTAAGTTATTTAGAACTAGACCATTCTGAAGTCCACTACCATTCCAATCAGCTTGGAATAATCTTGAATCTTCGTCTTTTAATAGTTCAATAAACACAGGGTCAAGTACAAGCCAACGACCATTAGTATCTACATTCTGTTGGTCTAGCTTTCTTGCCATTCTAGCAATTATAGTCAATGGATAGGTACTTCCTGCAGCAGGAGTAGCATCAGTTGCTCCACCTGTTCTAGGCTGAACAATAATACTATTACTTGCACTACCTGCAGTTCCTGAACCATCAGTAAAGTCACTTGCATCTAATTTCATAGATGACAATAGTTCGTCTGAACCTGCAGTAGATACTGCTTTAGCTCCATTCACTGTAGTATTTGCAGTGTCTGGTGTACCATGCATTGCTGACTGCTTCCAACCTGATAAATAACCAAGTACATCTTGGTCAAATTGGTCGGCTAGTCTATATGCTGCTCTATTAGATGCTAACTCTTGAAAGTTAACATGGCTATGAGCTTCTTCAATATCATCAACTTTGAAAGCAAAGTAGTTTGCTTTATCAATAGTTAATGAAAACTCTTCATCGTCAAGGTCTTGTGGAGTAATAGTTGTACCACGTGCATAAGACTTGACAGTGATTTCAGGTTCTTTAATAACCTTAACGGAATCGCCCATATTAGCAATTTCACCAAAATAATCATTATTGGTAACTGCGTCAACAATAGATGCTTTGCGAAATGCAAGTTGCACCTGTTTGCTGTAAATAACAGGACTAAAATTTCCATTAGGAAGGTTACCATAACCTGATGCTGCTGTAAATGCCATTATAAATCTCCTTTATAACATTTATCACACACATACAAAGGTATGCTATTTTTTAGTCATTTTACTTTATAAGGACCATTCATGCATTGAGGTTGTACTTTAGATAGCTAGTCTTCTGTAGGCTCACATAATTGGGTAATCTTTAAAGTGAGGTAAAATGTAATATAAGTATCCAAATATGGGGTTATATTACAATTTTAGTTATGTATAGTTATACTTATAAATAACTATTTGTCAACTTTTTCTTTAGGAACTTCAATAAAGTTAAAGTTAACACTAAAGGAACGTCTTTCTCCTTTAGTCTTAAATGGGTAAACACAATGAAATAATTCTGCAGGAAAAACATAAAAATCTCCTACTTGTGGTTTAACCATAAAATTAGTTTGACTATATCCTGATGGAGTTCCATGAACAAATTGTATATGTCCATTTGCAGGATGATGGTCTTTATAGTCTTTTTCCCATTCTTTTTCTATACCATCAGGTAAAGATAAATATCCAACACACGACATTCTTGCACCTGTGTGTATGTGGATTGGGTTATATTCATTCTCAAATTGTCTTACAAACCATCCTGAAGCAATTTGAACACCATAATTATTATTAGTAGTGTCTAATTTTTTAGTACCAAAAGAATGTCTATATTCTGCAAAGTTATTTAGTTTACCAATAAATTGGGAAAATTCTTTTAAGAATAATTGTTCAATTTTTTTATCAAACTTTAACTCTTGTTTAACTTTACCTACTAAATGGTTAGACCAATCTTCTAATTCAGGATTCATTGCCTCATTCATATTCTTAATAAATGAATCCGACATTGCTTTGTATCCCATTACAGGACCAAAGGGTGCTAGATATTCTTCCTTTTCTTTAGGAACATAAAATTTTGCCATATTATATTCCTATCTAGCTGAACCTGATACATCATAAACAAAATTTCCTGCTCTAATTGCTTCCATTATTTCGTCTGCTTTTTTTTCGTATTCTGTAGCAGACATTTTTTGTACAACAGATTCAAGTATTTTATTAGAACTTCCTTCACTATCAGGAACAGACCTTGTACTTTTCGCTTTAACTTCCGAAGCAGCACTCTTACTACTCTTTTCTTTAATTGGTTTACCAATATTTCTATCTGATTTGTACAAGTCAATAGCTCTTGCTGCTGACCTTGCATCTTCACTATTTTCATATAGTGCATCCTGTACCCATTTAGGTTGCTCTTCTGCCCATTCGTGAAAATCATCACTGTCTCTTATTTCTGCAAAATCAGGATGCATCTGTAGTAATTGTACTTCTGCTTTATCCTTTGCAGTTTGAGCATTTAATTCATCTATTTCCTTTAACTTTTTATTAATAGAGTCTGACTGCTCTTTAGCTTTTTTCATTGCTATAGTTTCAACTATTGCTGCAACATCAGGGTATTCTTTAGACCATTCTTCTATTTCAGCTTCAGATTTAGGCAGTTTAATTTCTTTTTTAGTTGCTTTCTCTAGTTGAGACTTTAAATCATCTAACTGTTTTTGAAACTGTTTTTCTTTTTCCTGCGTATGCCTTCGTAAATCACCATATCGCTTTTTAAAAGTTTTTTCTTCAGCATTTGTCGGTTCTGCTTCATCTTCCTTCTTCTCTTCAGTTTCAGGTTTTTCAGCTTCACCTTTTTGCTCTTTTAATAGCTTTGCTAATTCTTCTTCGTCTTTTTTTATTCTTTCTTCTTGAGAATAAGGTTTACTTATAAATGCTTTTTTCTTTGGTGTCGCATCTTCCACCATTACTTTTGCTTGTTCAGCCATTTTTTTCTCCTAGGGTTATCGTAGCCATCTTGTTGGGGGATAAGTAGCTAGTACATATTGTGGATTGTTATCTTGAAGCCAATCCACCTCGCTTCATATTCTTAATTTTTGGTTTTTTCTTTTTAAGTAGTCCACCTTTTGCCACAGGCTCAAAATCAAGTTCAGCTTGGTCTGTTGCAGAATCACTAAAATCACTCATAACTGACCCGGGAGCTCCCTCATCAGCATAAGTGCTATCTCCTTGTTCATCAAATATTTTTTGTATATTTTCTATTCTTTGCTTTTTAGCCATCTTTTCTTCTGTTTGTCTCTTTTCACCTGCTTTTGTCATTCCTTTTGCAAGACCTATTTTTTCTTTTAGTTTTACCTTACCTAACTCATTTGCTTTGTTTGCAAAATTTCTTCTATCTTGTTTAGTTATTCCTGTAAGGTTAAAGTCTTTTATATTATATTTTTGAAGTTCTTGTTTAAACTTATCCATAGATATAACTTTGCCTTCATCGTCTCTTAAAGCTAGGTCTATTATTTCTTTTTGTTTAGTAAGCATATCTGCAAGAAAATTCCTTTGTTCTTGTACATTCTTTTTAATATCTTCTTCACTAAGTTCCGTAGTTTTTCTAAGTATATTTTCCATTTCACCTAAATTAAAATTTCTTCCACCAAAAGCACTAGATACATCTCCTTTAAATTTAGCTAATACATCTCTTTGATTTATTAAAGTAGCATTAACAACATCTGCTTGTCCTAAAATTCCTTTTTCTAAAACCTGTTGTTTGACATTAAATATATTCATGCCTTGCGTAGCTGCTATATCTTTTAATGTAGTATCTAACTTATCCATATTAAATATAGATTTGTAGCTTAATGGGTCACCTACTAAATCAACTGCTCCACCCGTTTTATTATCACCATCATCTCCACCTTCTTCTTGTATAACTCTAGCAGTTTGAGGTTTTACTTCTTTAGTCGTTACTTCTTCAGCTTTTGTAGCTTCAGGGTCTACATAACTATATCCTTCAGGTATTGGATATATAGGTTCTCCATTTTTAAATGGTATATTTAATTTCATACCTGCTTCATTTCTATATTCACGCATCTCATCATATTGACCCGGATTTCTACCTAATAAAGTTTGAAATGTAGGTGTAGTACCTTGTTGTCCTGTTTGTCCTACTTGCCCACTAAATTTAGGTGTAAATCCACCCACAGGTGCAGGTATATTAGGTACATTATAATTAACAGGTTGTATTATATTACTTGATGATAAATTTTGATTTTGAAACATAGATTGTTGTGTTGTTACATTAGGATTATTAGCTATAAATGTTCCTGCTTGAGCATGAACTACTCCACCTCTATTATACTCTGTTTCTTCCTCTGTGTCAAGGTCTTCCATAGTAAAAGGCATATCATCTTCTTCACTAGACGTTTTAAATGGCATGTCATCAGGTAATGTTGCTTCATCTGAATTACCCATTTGACCCATTTCTTCCATTCGTTTAAGACCTGCTTTAGCTTCTTGTCTCATTACCATAAGTTTTTCTAAACCTATATATCTTACAACATCTGCAGGAAATACAAATTCCCCTTCACTTAATTGTGCAGGTATGTCATCTCTTACTTCTTCTTGATTAGAACCCGGTGGAACTTCATTGCCTGATACAGGGTCAACTGTGTTACCTTCATCTTTGAGTCCACCTTCCTCAAATAATTCCATTTGTTGTTTCATAATGTTTCCACCTTCTGATAATAATAATCCACCTTGATTTTTCATAAAATCAGGTTCGCCTTTTGTCATGCCACCAAATTTACCTTTTGCTTGGTCAGGCTCTAGAAGCATATAACTATCGTCTCTTTTCATAGTTCCTGTTAATGTGTCAAATACTTGTCCTTCATATTCGTTTCTGTATATATAAGAATCATAGCCATTTTTATTAGCTACTTTTTTAATTGTATCAAACCACTCTTGTCTATCTTTAAAGTTTTTAGTAGTATCTAGTCCTATTCTTATAGCTCTTGTAGATTCTAATACTAAATCTTTCCATAAATTTTTATCTATGCCTTTATTTTTAAAACCTATATCCTCTAATGAACCTTTCATTAAATCAGGTAATATATAATATGTTTGGTCACCTACTTTTATAGGTATATTATCTTCTATTTGTTTTTTTATAGAAGCACGACCTTCAGGTGTATTATTCATAACCCTAAATAAAGGGTCTTTATTACTAACTGCTATATTACGTAACCAATTTGATGGTTCTTTAAAACTACTTAAATCAGGTATTCTAGCAGGTTTTAACTCTCTTTTTAATTTTAAAGGTAATGTTCTAGCACCAAGTTGGTTCGGATTTCTATCTACTCTAGCACTTGCTTGATTAGGTTTACTACCTACATGAAATCCTATATCTGCTTCATTATTTTTAGATACAAACCCAAATGTTTTAAAATCTTTTGTTGTTGCATGGAATGCATCAGCACCCATGTAATCTATTTCTTTTAACTTTTTTGCTACAAGAGGAGAAAGTTCTTCTTCATTTATTTTTGTAGGTGTTGAAGACGTAGTAGTTGTATTTAATTTTGGAAGTGTGCCTTGCATACTTTTAGGTATTTTTGTAGCACTCATTATTTTTTCTATATCTTTTTCACTAAATTTTTTACCTTTTAATCGTAACCTTTCTATAAATCTTTTTTGTACTAATGTGGCTTCTCGTTCTCCATAAGTATTTCTGTATGCATTATGTGCTTTATTTTCTATTTCAGTTAGAGCATCTGCCTCACTTTTTAGCTTTTTTATTATACTTTGGTCTTTAGATGTTTCTTTAGTTAATCCTTCTATTTCTTTTTCAAATTTTTCTTTTCTTACCTGAAAATCACTGGGTAAAAACTGTTTTGAATTAGCACCTGTTAAAAATCCTTCTCTATATTGAATAGCATGTTGTATTTCATGTAATACACTGCTTTCTAATTGTGCTTTATATAGTTCCTCATAAGAAAGAGTAGGTGTTTCTTCTAATAGCTCAATTACTTTAGCTTCTATATTATCTAAATTTAATGTTATGCTGTCCTTGTCAGCATCATAAAACCCAAGAGACGTTTTCTTTTCACCTGTTATAGGGTCTACATCTGCAACTCTTTTAAAGTTAACTTTTACATTTCTTATAGGTTGAAAATTTTTAAGTCCTGATTGTATTCTATCAGGATATTCTTGATATAATTTATCAAATTTAAAAAATTGATATAAAGAAAGTGTTTTATCTTTGTTTAAATTACGTAAAACATTTAAATCTATACTTGCACTAGATGTATTTATTTCCATTCTAGGCTTACCATCTTCTCCTCTATATACACCTGTTTTCTCAAATAATTGGTCTTTGTTAAGTTCACCTGCCCTTTCTAACTTTATAAATTCAGCAAATCTTTCTTTGCCTGTTGTACTTCTAAAACCTGCCATGCTCATTTTATTTATTGTAGGAGCATTTACAGATTCTTCAGGAGATGTTGTTATAGTTTTTTGTTCATCTTTTAATAATTTTTTAGTTTGGTCTAACTGTCCAACTCCTGCAGCTTCAGGAGCTAATCCACTACTAGGTGGTGGCATCTTATCAAAAAAATCTGTTACCCCTTTTTTTAAAGGTGCAAATACTTTTTTTAGTGTTTTTACAGGAGCAAGAAAAGCACCTGTTGGTGATATTATTTCTCCTATAAGTTGGTCTACATTTTCAGGATTAGATTCTATACCTGTGGTCTTGGTAAACCATTTATCAAATGCCTCTCTACCAACTTCTTTTTCTGCTTTTTGCAAAACACCTTTTAGCATCATAGCAGTTGGACTATCTGTATAATCAGCTAAACCTTGTGTAACCATAGATGCTAAACTAACTACATCAGATGGTATAGCAAGAGTTCCCGTCAATAATCCTGTTCCTGTAGCTTTAGCCTTTTTAATTATTTCTTCTTTAGGTCTAAATTCAGGTAACAAATTTTTCTTTACATTTTCAAGAGTAAATACTTCAGACATAGAAACAGGTTTCTTTTTACCTGACTCTATATCTTCCATTTGTTCTTGTAAATTAAGCATTTTTATTTACTTCGTCTCTCATCAATTTAAGTCTACGTAAAGTAGCTATAGCACCTTGACATCTATGCATAAGCACAGCATTATCTGTTTGTTCTATAGCTTTATGTTGTTGCTCAATAAGAGCCTCTATATACTTATTGAATGCTTCCCATTGGTGATTGTTGCTCACCAGTGGTTTCAGTTTGTTCAATATTTGCTTGTCCACTATTTTGAGGTACTCCTGTAAATCCTTGTTCTCCCGGAGTTGGTGCTACTCCTGTTCCTATTGTCGCACCACCTGCTCCTGTTGGGTCATTGGGGTCTACACCTGCAGGGGGTTGTTGAGGTTGTCCTTGTTGTGGGGGTTGTCCTTCAGCTAATGGAGCTTGAAATTCTTTCATTAACTCTGCTTGGATTGCTGCTTCATCCATATTATTAGTAACTTTATCTGGGTCTAAATCCATTGCTTTAGCAATCTCACGAATAACATATTGAAATTTAGCAAAAGGTGCAAGAGCAGGATTAGAAGCAACTTGTAAAAATTGCATAAGTCTTTGACTACGCACTTCATTAGCCATAAGACTTTCAGTTCCCCTTGCTTTAACTTCTAAATCACCTTTTATTTCAGGATTAAAATTAAACTGCATATTAAATCTAAAAAAGCCTTCACCTAAAGGTCTTAATAAATAATCATCAACATTTTTAATTACAGTTTTAATACTACCTGCTGCAGCATTCATTAACATTGATATACCTGATGCAGTTCTACCTACACCAGTTACACCTGTTTGACCATGAGCAAACGATGGCATACCTGTACTCTCATCTGCCAACTGTCTAGCTTTGTCAAACAGTTGTAAATTCTCGTTAGAAACATTAGGAAACTTCGTGCCAAATATAGCTTGACCCGGAGCACCACCTTGCCTTCTAAATACTTTACCCGGATAAACTGATAAATCTTGACCCGGAACTAAATTAGTTTCATCTACCTCTATGAGTAAGTTTCCTGATAATACTGCGTTATCAACTGCCATTCTCATAAAGCCATTCATTAGTGTCTGTGTATCATCCATATTTTCAGCTACACCTACACCAAAGAACGAATATGGGTTTAGTTCATATGGTACTGCCATATAAGGTATTCTAGCAGGTTTAAATGGATTAAGAACCATTCTCAATACTTTACCATTACAAACCCATATATTAGCTTGTAATTCGTCAAATTCAGATAAATCTTTAGGTATATCTACACCATTCTCTTCTAGCATTGTAATATCACACATACCCCAATACTCAAGTACTTCAAATCTATCTATTCCGTGTTCAGGTGCATAATCTGCTAAATCATCTTCCCAATATTTTTTTGTGTAATCTTCACCTTGTTGTATTACTTCATCAATTACATTTTCTCTAAAATAAGGTCTCTTTTTTAAACTTCGTAATTGAGTCCTTGACATTTTATGTCTTTCAATAACATATTGTGCTTCATCCATATTTGCAGCATCAGGGTCAGGAAAAAAATTCCATACTGATACATGTGTTGTTGAAGGAACAGTTTTAAAAGTAGGACTATATTCACCTTCATCACTCCAATTAGGATATTCTTTATCCGTAGCGAAAGGTCCTTTCATTACCCCTGTACCAAATAATGCCATTTCAAAAGCTGTGCTTCTTAATTGTTTAGTAGCACCTGACTCTTGAAGTTGGTCCATTATTTTTTGTTCCATGTTTTTAGCTGCAACCATTGCAGGACTAAATGTTATTGACGTAGGAGTCTTCCCACTTTCCTCTTTAAGGTTTTCAATTTCACCCAACTTTTCTTCCAAAGGACCAAGCCTATCAAGCAAAGATTTTTCAGTTGCACCTTCTGGAAAAGCCACTCCATCCCCTTCAAAACCATATGGAGAAATTTCTTCACCCATGCTACGCAACTGTTCAGGCTCTTTTGGGTCAAAGCTAACATCTTTTGCCACACCTTCTGGTATAGTAGTTGGCTCAATACTGATAGGAAACTTGTTACCTGCAAATAACACGTCAACAATTTGTCCATAAGCAGCGAGAGTCTTAGTTTTAGTAACTTTGATAAAAACTCTTGACTTTTCTGCTTCAGTAAATTGTACATCATTACCATATAACCCCCTATAATTTCTATATGAACGTAACCATCGTTCTTCATCATTATTTCTATAGTCTTCGGCTCGTTGGTATCTATCTTGAATAAAAGTTATTATACCACTTACACCACTATCTGTAATAATAGAATCTTTTGTATCTTCTAATGATATTGAATCATCATCTATTAAAATCTCATTATTTTCTTCTTCTGCCATAATATTAATACCCAAAGGTTGCATCTGCTACAGGCATACTTTGCATAGGTTTACCTGCAGGGTCATAGTCAAATATACTAAATCTCGGTCTTGTCATTATACCATATCTTAAAGCATCATACAAGTGGTCTTCTGCTCTAGTGTCCACATCTTCAGTATTTTTCTTATCTAAAGGAATGGCAGGTAATTGAGAAACTATATTTGTACACGTATTAAAAAATACTAATCTCGGTTGCTCTGTAAATTCGTCTACTTGTAAACGTCTGTGTATTTCATTCTTTCCTGATACACGACTACCTTTACTTCTATCTGATGGTCTAAAACGACATCCTTTCATAATCATCTGTTCAGCCAAAGAAGGACCAGTATCGCCACGTTTATGCCAAAGAGAACTGTCCAAAACCCCATACTTAATATTTCCATCATCAGCTTCTAACTCTAATATCATATCTGCCAAATCTGTGGCAAGGACTTTAGAAACATACAACTCTCTATATACAATAAGTTGCTCGTCTGGAGAAACAGCAAACCACAACACAGCACTATAAGAACCATAACCATAGTCACAAGCACGAAACTTAACCCAATTTCTTGGAATGTGAAAAGGTTCAATAGCATGAATATCCCTATTAAACTCAGTGAAAGCAGCACCTTCTGCAATATCCCAATCACCTTCAAGCAACTGCTTACGTTGGTGTTCAGGTAGGGAAAGCAACATTGCCTCGTAGTCTCCCTGAGTTGATAAGTATGGATTATCAAACAATTTAGCAGGTATGAATCTTCTCTGAAATAATGCCTGACCTGCTCTTTCATGATTGTCAGGATATTTAAGAGGTTTCCCTGTCTCAATGTTTGTGGCATCAAAAGTCTTTCCATAAGGTGCAGGGTCAATAAACATTTTTTTAACCCACTGATGACCCGGACCACCCGGATTCGTTGTTGCTCTCATATACACTGGTAAATCAGGAGCAGTAGAACGAAGTCTTGACCTCATGTAATTCCATGCGTATGGTGTTGCCCATTGTGTCAACTCATCAAAGCCTATCCAACTAAAAGCTAAACCTTGATACCTTAGCACATCATCATCTCGGTCTAGGTATGACATCCAAAGTCTTGCACCTGATGGTGCTTCCCATTGCATCTTCCTTTCCGACCACTTGATACCCTTCCATATTTGAGGATATAATTCTTTTGACTTAAATATAAGTTCTCTTAATTCTTCTGTCGTGTGTCGTAACAACAATCCACTAAATGATGGATGACCCATATATCGTAATGGGTCTGCTAACATAGCATACGACTTGCCACCACCTGCACTGCCACCATATAATACTTCTCTTTCAGGTGCAGCAAGAAACTCTGTTTGAGGACCTTCATTAGGTCTAAAAACTACGTTCTGCTCTTCTACAGGTATAGTTTCTATTTCTTCTAATTCTTGTATACTAGGCTTTTGCTCCGACTCTACCTTCTTCAATGGCTTTCGCTTTTTGGATTGCCTTCTCGGCATACTCGGACCATTTTCTAAGAGTTCTAGCTTTGTTCTTACGTTGCTTTTCATCCATTAATCTTTTTCTTAACCCTACGTGAGATATTTCTCTACCTGTTTTTGTTGTTAGCCAATTTGCTACTTGTCTAAAAGAATATTGTTTAACATGTTTTCTAGCTAACTCTATTGCTTCTAACTCATAAGATATAGGGTCAAGTAATTCAGTATCGTTGTCATTAACTTTATATCCAAATGGAACAGTTCTAGCTATACGTGGTATCTGTATCCATTCAGTTTCGTCTTCATCTTTTAAATCTGTTGGTTGTGGCAGTTTCCACTTACCTAAACTTCTATTCATTTACTTCTTCTTTGGTGGCAATAACATAACACCACCTGATGCTTCTACTTGAACTTTTTCCGTCTTTACTAAACCAACTCTGTCAAGTAATTCTTTTGATGCAGATAATCTATCTCTAATACCTAACTGTGTAGGGTCATCTACCCCACTTACCATAGCCACTGCAGCTTTAGGAGCATTTCTACTCATAAAGGCTTCTGTAGCTTCCATAATTTCTTTTTTAAGGGAATTTACTATTTCTGATGTAGAGGTATGTTCAGAATACCCTGCTAATAATTTAGCTTGTACGACATCTCCATGAGCTTTTTCAAACAAAACTTCTAGAAATGTTTTTTGTCTATCGGTTAGTTCTCTTTTTTTAGTTGTCATGCAGGTATACTCTGTTGTAAAACTCTTTCAATTAATCTATTGGCTCTGTTTGTTGTTTGCTTATGCCAACGACTATCTTCCATTTGAGCTGCCATTTCACGATAGTCTTCGTTATGAACAGCAGCAATCATCTTCTTAAATTTACTTAATCTTGGTCTGCCTAATTGAAAAGACATATTTGTTAATACGTGTTGTATGTCTTCAGGAAGTTTGTCAAAGTTATCAAATAAAGATATACAATCATTTATAGCTCTTTGCACATCTCTTTCAAACCAATTCTTAACTTGCTCTTCAGGGATAGCACTACCTAAAGGTTTGCCATAGTACTCTTCATCCCATTCAGTTATTAAGTGCCCAATTCCACCTGTTAAATGTCCTTCACTGCAATGATATGTTTCATATTTAACACCTTCATCAGCTTCAATTTCTTGTCTTAATATCTCTAGGTTCACAGTCTAAGTCCTTTTTTATTTTGTTCATCACGTATTATTTTAACGTGCTTCATATAAAAATAGTTTCCTATTTTACTAATTATAGCAGAAATCTTCAAAAATGTCAAGGCTTTTATTGGCATTAACACTTCCATCTTCTTCTTGCTTGTCTCAATCTTGAGTTAGGGTTCTTTGCTGCTTTAGGAAATTTTTTCATTTGTCCTGCACTTCTTGCACAAAATGACTTTCTTCTTTTTGCTGCCTTACTTCCCTTTTTAACTTTACCTGTTACTGCAGTTTTAAGTTTACTGCCCGGATT
>VTLG01014978.1_pt1 | contig 19477 bp, 37 predicted proteins | sample 4694571 | NCBI WGS metagenome assembly VTLG01 (sample SAMN12604809, study PRJNA352737) | marine metagenome | biome: ENVO:00000447; feature: ENVO:00000209|ENVO:00000569|ENVO:01000036; material: ENVO:00002151; isolation source: viral sequences binned using virsorter ...
GGCTTGTGTTTTTATATTTTCTTCCATTTTTACTCCTTTTGTGGATATATTATTAATATAAAATGTAAATTTTATATGCTAATTTTACAACTTATATGAATAAAGTTCCAAAAGAATATCAATTCAAGAAGAAATGGTTTGAATATATGGGTTACGAGCCGCATCCAGGACAAGAGAAGATGCACTATCCAGAAAATCCAAACGCTTCCTTCTTTGTAAATATCTGTGGTAGGAGATATGGAAAGACTACTGCGGCGTATCGTGAAGCAGAATTTTATGCTGCACAACCAAATAAAAAGATTTGGCTTGTTGGATTATCATATAAGAAATCAAGACTTATGTTTCGTGAAGTATATAAAAACATGGTTAAGGGAAACAAGAAAGATATTGTTGCTGCATCTGAAAAAGAGCAGTATATAAGATTTGCTTGGGGAAGTACAGTAGAGGGAATGTCTGCAGACAATCCATCTTCTTTGCTTGGGGAGGGATTAGATTTGGTTATTATTGACGAAGCTGCAAGAATGCCAAGAAAAATTTGGGATATGTATTTATCTCCCACTCTATCTGACAAGAAAGGTAAAGCTATTTTTATTACAACTCCTAATGGATATAATTGGATTTATGATTTATACCTATTAGGTAAGCAAGACCCTAAGTGGTATTCAACATCATCTCCAAGTTGGGATAACTATCACGCATTCCCAGATGGTTATAATGACGAGTTCCTACAAGAAAGAAAAAGAAATTTATCTAAAGAAATATTTGACCAAGAGTATGGAGCAAAGTTTGCATCATTTCAAGGTAAGGTATATCCATTTGATAGAGATATAGATGTAAAGAAAATTAAATATCAATCACATTTGCCAACTTATTGCACGATTGACTTTGGTTATAGAATGCCAGCTGTTTTATTTATGCAAACATATAGAAATAATGGTGTTTGGTATATAAATATAATTGACGAAATTATACATAAGAAAAATGTTGCTACAGAGACATTAGCACAAATGATTTTAGATAAGAATTATCCAGTTCTTCATTACTATGGAGACCCAGCTGGATACAATGTACAAGGACAAACTGGAATGGGAGATATAGAAATCTTTAAAAATTCAGGGATTAATGTTAGATTTAGGACTGATAAAGCAAGTAGAAACATTGCATCTTCTGTAAGTTATGTCAGAGGATTCTTTGAATCTGCCTCTGGAGAAAGAAAAATATCAGTATCTGATAAGTGTACTGGTATAATAGAAGATTTTGAAAACTACCGCTATCCAGAAGAAGTAGAAGGTAGAACTTTATCTAACGACCCAATAAAAGATGGGTTTTATGAACATGGTTGTGATGCTTTTAGATATTTTATAACTAATCGCTTCCCAATGGTAAACAACGAATTAATAAGGATTGCAAGATGATATTAACACCTCAAGAGATTATTAAAAAATCTTTAAAAGAATTTAAACTTCAATCAGTTTCAAGCAAACGAGAAGAAGTAATTAAGTATTTAGACTATTATACTGGAACAGAAACACAGAAGTATATTAAAAACTTTTTTGATACAGACGCATTTAGAGAAATACCTCAATATTCTGCAAACATTACAAAGAAATTCATTAACAAAATGTCAAGACTATATACTGTAGGAGCTAAAAGAAGCCCTAAAGGTATTTACGAAGATATGACTATGAAAAAGAATGTGAAAATGAAACACATTGAAAAAATGACAAAATTATTAGGTACTGTAGCAGTTGGAGTGTTTTATAAAGAAAAAGATGACAAAAAATACTTTGAGTATGTACCAGTTTACTACTTTATGCCATTTTTTGACGATAATGATGTATTTAATCCTTATGCAATTACTTATCCTAACTTTATGCCAGTAGATGATGTTTACAACAACGATAAAATGACTTATTCTTATTATGATAGCGAAAGATATATTAAATATGACCAAGAAGGTAAGATTTTAGAGGAAGTCGCTAATGAAAGCGGTGTTTTCCCATTTGTTTTCTTTCACAGAGAGGACCAAATTGACTCTTTCTTTGTAGAAGGAGCTAATGACATTATTTCTGCTAACGAACACATCAATATCACTATGACAGAGATGCAATTAGGCTTAAGATATCAAATGTTTGGACAGCCAGTTGCTTCTGGTATAATTGCAGACCAAAATGTAGCAAGAGCAGGTAGTAATGAGATTTTAATGCTTGGAGAAAATGGAAATTTTGACATTGTTAGTCCAAAAGGCAACATTGAGTCTGTAATTGAGAATATAAAGCTACAATTAGAGCTTGTAGCCCTTAATAACCACCTTTATATCACATTTTCTGATACTGGAGGCGAAGTTCCTTCTGGTATTGCCTTAAAAATTAAGGATGTTGAAAGAATGGAGGACTATCAAGACGATAAAGAGATGTTTCGCATTTTTGAACACAAAATGTATATGGTAGAAGAGGCTATTGCGTCTTATAATAGCATAAAACTACCAAAAGTGGATGATTTTATGATAGATTTCTATGATATTGAGTATCCTATGACTACTCAAGACACTATTTTGCAAAACAACTTTGATTTACAGAACAATTTAACTACACAAGCACATATTTTAATGAAAAACAATAAAGATTTAGATTTAGAAGCCGCAGTAGAGCAAATTGCACAAAATAAAGAGATAAATCAGTTATTAGCAGGTAATTTTGACCAAGAAGAAGAAGCCGAAGTCCAAAATGTAGAAGAAAATCAACAAGAAGAAGAAAATGAAGTTATTTCTAACGATTGACCACGATTTTAGCAACCTTTCAAAGGAATTACCAAAACTTATTGTTAAAAGAATCAATGATGACATAGATATAGTCAAAAAACAGATAGATAAGGGTATAAAGCAATCAAAAAGTCCAGTAACTGGTCAAAAGTTTGCTCCAATTAGCAAAGTCACTGAAAAAGTAAGAAAAATTAGACGACAAACAAGAAAATCTAAAAATAAACCATTATTAGCAACTGGTAAAATGTCCAGACTTAAAGTAAAAAAGGCTAAAAAACAAGGTAGTAGCAAATTTTATGGATTTATTCAAATGGGAGCAGACTATGGACAGTATCACTTAGAGCCGCAAACAATTAAAACTAATTTTAGTGCAGTTGGTAGAGCAAGAACTAAAACAGAAACAATTCCAGGTGGCTTAAGAAAGACTCACAACAGAAAGCAAACTTTCTTTAATGTAAAAGGAAAGAAAGTACCAGCAAGAATTTGGTTTGGAATACCAAAAGACTATACTGGTAAGAAAAGTTTTCGTAGTTTTATGTTTGGAGTAAAGAGAAAATTAAAAGAAGGCGATATTATAATCAAAAAACCTATTGGGAGTATAAATCTTGGATAAAGTAAAAGAAATATTATTAAAGTTGTTAGAAAAAATACAAAATGTTGAAGAAATAGCAGTTCACAACAACAATTTATTAGGATTTATGCTATCTCAAAAACAATCAAGTGCAAAATTTAATCCAGATACAAAAAAATTAATGTCAATATACTTAGATTCAGAAATGTTAGCCTATTTAGAAGAAAATAATATATCTTTGGATTCTTTTGGAGATGCTTAAGAGTTCTTTTCTTCGAGCTTCTCAAGCTTTTGTAGCCACTCTTTTCTTTTTGTTTTCGTGTGTCTACCAGGTCCTAATGGTTTTAATCCGACCTTCTTCGCACGAGAAAGTAATTTTTTGGAGTCTGATTTCTGTTTATTCAGTTTCTCTGTTGGCGATTCTCTATTATCTTCTAAAAGCTCTGTTACTTCTTCTTCTACCTCAATAACATTTTCAATCTTTCTATTACCTTCTAAGAATCTTTCAAAAGGACTTTCTACTTTAACTTCTACATTCTTAATCAGTTTACCAGAGTGTTCTAATATTAATCTACCTGCTTGAACATTACCATTAATGGCTTCTTTGTACATAGATTGTAATACAGAAGGTAGTTTTGCTCCAAATGACTGCATATAGGTTTGATATAAGGACTCAACGAACTCTTTATCGCTCAACCAGTTGGTTATAGTGTTTCTATGTACTCCAATCTCTTTAGAAATATCAACAAGGGTCATTTCTGGGTTATTTACATAGATGGTAGCAAACTCTGCTTGTTTCTTGTTAAGATTCATCCTTGTCCTCTGTATTTCTTTTTATAATACTTTTTGGAAAGCTTTGTGCCATACTTTGTATTATGACTTCTACCTTGCCTTGTTTTTTTCTTTCCATTCGTATGTCTTTTGACTTGTGGTCGTAATCCTCTCAAAGTTCTGTTTCTCCTAATACATCACTATCTTTGAAATCAGAGAAATGCCCATTATAAACCTTAATCAATGGTTTACTAAAGATTCTCTTTGCTTTTACTTTGCCGCACTCATCACAAGGATGTGTTATATCTTTATTTCTATTTTCAACGCTCATAATAGTACTAACAATCTTTTTGCACTTACACTTACACATATATTCATAAATGGGCATTTATATCTCCTTATTTTTTTAATGCTTTACGAACTTCTGCCCAAACTTCATCATCAAGTTTGTTAGAAGATTTAGCTACAAGGAAGTCTCCAACTTTAAGTAATACTGCGATTAATACTTTTTCACTCAATACACCAGTTAATACTTTGCTAATAATAATATTCATTTTATCTCCTTTTGGATTTTTTCTTAATATCATCTTTCGGACACTTGAACATATTAATCACTTTTGTTTGCTCTGCATTCCCAGTCTGCAATCCACAATGTAATACTTCTTTACGCATTGCTGCGAAACTACATTTGGCTTTTATCATAGGACAGTATTCAAACATTATCCTTTCCTTCTTTGACCTTTACTTGGTTGTCTTTTCCTTCCGCTTGGACCACTCCATAAGAATTTATCTGCCCAATATGCTGCTGACATTCTGCCTTTTCTTATATTTGCTGCATGTCTTGCTTTGAAGCTTTTACGAGCCTCTGGACTATAGTTATGTCCATAGCCTTTTGCTCCAAATCGTATGAGCTTTAAATCATGTCCGCTTGAAGCCAAAACTACTGCCTTTTTCTTGGGATGAGAAGGTGTCATTTTGGGCTTATTTACGCCTTTTAAGCCATAACGCTTGAGCATTGCTTTTTTCTTATCTGAATGTGCCATATAGGTTGAATTTAGGTAGGCGAATTGTTTTGTGCAACCTTGCGAATTTTAATTTGCCTTTTTTGTGGAATGCGAGATGTCTCCGAATCTGCTGACCTCATACGCCTCCAGGTCTCCGGATCAGGAGCGTTTTAGGGCATATTAAAAAATGTTGCACATATCAAAATGGCTTGAACTTTGACAAGCGTTTTAAATCAGGAATGGAATTGTCTAAAAAAGAAGAGAGAGTTGAGCAAGTGAAAAAAAGCACAAAAAAGCACAAAAAAAATTAACAAAGTGCATACTGTTTTTACATTGTCTTAGTATAGGTAATTTAAAAGGAACTCTAAAGAGTTCAATGATAACTATTGCTCCTGGAGATTGGTTAAAATTGCTCCTCCTGGAGAACATAAAATAAACCTCCAAATATATAGTAATTCCAATAGAATATATATATATTCTCTATATGATTAATGATAACAATTTAAGGAGTAAAAAAATGAACTTAATAGATAGAATACCAAGTGCTATCGCCTATAGTTTTTTGCTATGTGCTTTTGTAGGGATGTTAGTTGGTTTTGGGTTTTTGCTTTTAGCAATATCCAAGAACGATTTTGCACTTTACATAATGGATAATCCAATAAGTGTTCAATACTTTTCAGATGCAATAATTTTAATTGGGTCTTCAAGTTGGATGCTAATTATTGGATTATGGATTGAACTTAAAATAATTGGAAGAGGTTAAAAATGATTAAGGAATATAGAAATAATTCAAATGAATATGATGCTTTGACTATGTCAAGACTATGTAAACAAAACCATCAAAGCGATAGTGGAGTTTCAATAATTCTTTATGGAAACTATTTCTACAATGAAGATAAAAAAGTTGGAGAATATAAAAAGTTTTTCATTCATAAAGGGTCATTAGTTCATAGTGATGATAGTGTATTTAAATACATTGGAGATAGTGTTTCAACAAATGAATGGCTTTGCCAAGAATATGATAAGGAAGAAAAAACTTTTCAATACAATGGAATGGAAGCGAATTATCCAAAAATATCTGAATACTTTACTAATGAAAGACTTCATTATTGGGTATTGTCAAAAGAGGTTTTGAATGTAGTGGATTTTAAATATGAAGATGATGAAACTTATTCAAAGGTTTTGCCATTGCAATTTAAAAAGTTAAGAAGCATACATTTTTGTAAATCTTGTGAAAGTCATTTTAAGACTACTTGTCAATGTTTAAAAAAATCTAATTCAAGAGGTAATTATTCATATAAGAATATTGTCTTTTGTGATGTGCAAGATAAATTAGATATTACAAGTGTTAATCAATCTATTAATGAAAGATTAATGCAAAACAAAACCTTCTTGGGTTTTGAATGGGAGTTAGGTTTTACAAAAAATAGATATTCAACCAATGATATTAGTTTAGCATTCTATAGACATATTAAAAATAAAGATATAAATCTTTTTAATATGTTTGGCGATAATATGGAAGATGCTACAATAAGCGACCATTATCGCAAAGGTAGTGAAATTGGGTCGAATGTTTTCTCCTTTGACTTCTACAATAAATATCAAACTCAAATTGAAGAAATTTCTGAATTTGCAAATCAATCAGAAATATTTGGAGATAAGTTAGGATTTCACATTAACATAAGTAGAGATAGTTTTGACAACATTAAACACTTACAAAGTTTTCTTACTTTGGCTTACTCAAGTGTAGAAGTGTTAGTCAAATTGAGTGGTAGAAGGGATGGAGGTCGCAATATGCAAAACTATGCTCAAGTTCAAGTTCCTTATGGCTATACTTCTAATAGGTTTGAAAAAATCAATAGAGGTTTAACAAGTCAAAGAAGAATAAGGAAACTGGCTATAGATGTTTTTGAAGGTAAATCAATAGGAGATAAATATTGTTGGTTTGCATTTCACAAGTCTCATTGTATTGAATATAGATTACCTTCATCTTCAACAGATAATGTAGGAGATATTTTCTCAAAGACTTGTAGGCATTTAGAATTGGTCTTTGGATTAGTTGAATATTCCAGGCACTACAATTTAAGGAATATGCGCTTTGATAAGTTCTTAGAATATCTTTCAAGAAATGAAGTCTATACAAATATTTACAATGCCATTGTAAGTAATGAAAATGTAATGGATTTAATTGAAAAATCTACTCAATTCGCTAAACAAATAAATCTTCAAAAACCAGACTTGGAAGTTGATGAAGTAGATTTAGATGATAAGCATTTAGCAAAAATGGAAGATGATTTTAAGAAATTTTTGAAGGATGCAAAATCAATCAATGATGTTGATGATGAAACCAAAAACATTAAAAAAACTCATAACAAAAAAATAAAACCAAGAAAAAAAAGAGGAGGTAAATAATATGTGCGTAGCGATATTAAAAACCAAAGGAAGTAAAATAACAAAAGATGAACTATTAGAATGTTGGGAGACCAATGATGATGGTGGTGGCTATGCTTTTGCTAAAGATGGTAAACTCTTTGTCAAAAGAAGTTTGGATAAAGATGAATTTATTTCATCTTTACTAAAGTCTATAAAAACTTTTGATGCAAACTATTTAATCCATTTCAGAATTGCTACAAGTGGAACTATAGATATGTTATCAAATTGCCATCCTTTTGCTATTGATAGAGACAATGTCTTTTGTCATAATGGAGTAATGAATAATGTTCAATCAAACGATAAAATATCTGATACAAGATTTTTTAATAAAGATATTTTAAAGCAAATGAAATTTGATTTTAAAAATCATTCACATTTAAAATTGATTGAAGAGTTTATTGGAATTGGCAATAAGATGATTTTCTTAAATAAAAGTGGTCATTACAAAATTGCCAATGAAGGAATTGGAACTTGGCAAAATGGAGTTTGGTTTTCAAATCTCAATCATTCTTGTAATTACAATAGATATCATAATGTAAAAACCTATGAAGATTGGTATGAAGAAAGCACTATTAATCAATTCCAATTAAGACCAAAGAAAACAAAAACCAAAAAGAAGGAGATATAAAATGTACATTGATAAAAAGAACAATCAAGATAAGTGTATTAGATTAGATAGAATTCAAGAAAGACTTGAAACGCAAAAAGCGAAACTTGAAACTCTAAATAAACAAATACAATTAATGTTCAATGTTCAAAATGAACTAAAAAATAGTATTAAGGATATTGAGCAAATGCAAAAAATAACGCAATTTGTAAATCCAAATGAATTGCGTTGGAGTTCTGAAGAGTAGTTATCATTAATCAAACTCTTCAAAAAGATGCCCTCTTTTGAGGGCATTTTTTTTACCTAAAATCAATCAAAAACACTAAAAAACCTTAATACCAAAGTTCACTTAAAGTCATTTTAAAGCGATTTAAGGGCATTTTAGAAGGTCAATTTTTAGTAAAATCCATCAAAATTAGTAAAAAAACCTTAATACCAATGTTCACTTAATCAAAAGAAAATGGATTTTAAGGGCATTTTAAAGGCTTGTTTTTTGGCATTTTTCATAAAAAATAGCATTCTTAGAATTTCCAGGAGCAAAGAAAATTTAAAAATTGGCTCTACCGTCGCTACAAAAAATGTGCAAAAATGGAATAGCTGCAAAGGCTCATTTGGATCCGGAGCGGCGCTCCTGATCGGGAGACCTGAAAAAATTTGATTTGCACATTTTCAAAAATTTCAAAAATTCAAAAATTTAAAAATTTAAAATTCCTGGAAGTTCCTGGAAGTTCCTGGAAGTTCCTTGAATTGCTATTGCACATATCAAAATGTCCAAAAAAACCGTAGTTTTTTTACAAAAAATTAGAAACGCTGCTCCTTATCCCAGTTTGTAGTAATTTTTTTACTGTTATTTCAGTGGAGAGATATGGCAAGATGTGATGTTTTTTATACTGTTGCTGCAAATTTAATTGACTTTATACCCCCCCTATATCTAAATTGTATATATTATAAATAACATTAGAGGAGAGAGTAATGGATTTAGATAAACCCTATAGAAAGTTGAAGAAGAGAGAAAGAGAAGCGAAAAAACACATGAAGAAAATGTTATCTGCTTGTAAAGAGATAGAAAAGTTAAACTTATATCCAGAAATTATCAGATTAGGAGAGTTGCACATTGAGTGCATTGACCGAGAGACTGGCGAAAACTGGACTTATGGACTTAAACTGGAGGTAGAGTGATGAGATTAATATTTACATTTGAAGATAAAATAAAAGCAATTATAAAACAAACCAAAGAAGAGTTGGAAAAAGATTTTGACCAATCTTATGATGATATGTATGATTGCTATCTTAAAAATAGTTATGAAACTCCAATGGACTATCATAGTGGAGTTGGTTATGTTGAAGGAATGGAACGAGTGCTGAGAGTAAAAGAGAAAGGATGGGTGTAAGATGCAAGTGAGTTTAGAAAGATTACAAGACATTGTTATAAATTCAGATGGCAAATTGTTTAGTGCAAGTTTTATAAAGAAAGACGGTAGCATAAGAGATATTGTATGTCGCTTAGGTGTTAGGTCTTATATTAAGGGAACTGGAAAGCCTTCTTATGCACTGAAAAAAGATAATCCCTACCAGCTGGTTTTTGATTTTAACAAAAAAGGTTATCGTGTTATAAATATGGAAACTTTGTTTAAAATTAAATTTCAACAAATTACTTATATATTGGAGGGTGTAAAATGAGATTAAATGAAAAAGAACTAAATCAATTACACGATTTGTTAGACAAAGCATGTGTTCTTTGGCAATACTATGATAAAGAACATGTGGATGAAAATATGTCCGATAAAGAATGGAAAGACTATGTTGCAGAAAGACAAGATGCTTTTTCTATTGCTTGTGGAAATACATTGGAGGATATTAAATGAGACATTATTGGTATGATGCAGATGCAGATGTAATGTATGTAGCGTGTTTACAATCACACGAACTTATATTAATTATTATATTCCCAGTTATATGTTGGGAGTTATGTAAATGGTTATGGAGGTTGAAATGAAAGAATTTCAAATGCATAAAGATTGGACTAATAGACAAATCAATTCAATGATTACATATTTAAGAGTTAAAAAAATTGCAGAGATACAATACATTGAAATTCATGGTAATGTTATGGAGCATTGGGAAACCGGAGAATATACTTTATATGATTACATGTCTAATTCAAGACTATTATTATCACAAGTTATAAGTGTTGCTATTGAAAAAGGTTGGAAGGAAGATTGGGTGGTATAATGAAAGAGATAAATATAGAACTACAAAACAAATCCTACAATGATATCGTTGAAGTTAAAGACTGCTGCAATGATGCTGCTTTAGTTAGCACTTGTTGTTGTTCAATGCCTTATGGTAATGTGCATGAATTTGATGGAGAGCATTTTGGATTATGTGGAGATTGTAAAGAACATACAGATTTTGAAAAGGAGGAATGTTGTGAGTAAAACACTTGAAACAAAAAAGAAAGTACAATTATTTGGTGCGGGTAGTAAAGAACTTGAAAAGTTTTTAGAAAAAAAACTTGAACACGCACAATCTGGCTCTTGTTGGTTTTGGCTACAAGGAATATACAAAGTAGAACAATATTTAGGCGAAGATGGAACGCTTGACGAAAAAGAAATGCTTAAAGAGTTCATTGAAGAAATAGATATTGTTAAAGAATGGATACAAGAATGGAAGGGGGAGAAAAATGTCGTTAGAAAAGAGTGTTGAAAACTTTGCAAACAAGTTAGAAAAAATGACAAAAGAGCATTGTAGAGATATAAATGAGATTAGAGTTGAAAGTATGGTTAAAAAGATGTGTATGACACCATTTGATAATTATAATCAAAAACAAAACGAAACAATTATAAAACAAATTTTTTTAGAAAGTAAACTTAGTTGGAGGAAAAAAGATGGAGTTAGTTGATTTATTCACAATATTAATAATAGCAATTATGTATTTAATTATAGAAGGAGGGTTTTAGTATGTGGTTTAATCAAAAAAGAAAAGTCAAAACTATTCAAGAAGGCAGAAAAAGAAAGCACTACGGTAAAACTGCTGTGGTTTTAAAACATCTTGAATGTTATGGCAGCATTACATCAATGGAGGCATTCCAGGAGTATAATGCGACAAGGTTAAGTGGTATTATTTATACATTGCGTAAACAAGGTTATAATATAAGTACTAAAGAAACCTATTCAAGTAATCAAAGTGGATATACCTATGCTACTTATTACTTGGAGCAAGAGTAAAAAGTATTTGTATTGATTGAAAATGTATTTAAATTGTTTAAAAAACTATGGAAAAGAATACAAATAAAGTTATAGTTTTAAAGTTAGATGATAGGGAAGAGTGCAACATACTTTTACAATCATTAAACAGAAGTAAAAATAATCTGGGTAATGTAAATGAAAGTAAGTTGGCTAAGTTAGTTGGCACGATACAAGTAATTAGAGAAAGTCTATCAAGATAAAAAATTGCCCAAAGGCGTTTTCTCATTACTCACATGTTATCATAATACCTCTTCCCTTTGGGCATATTCAAAGGAGAAATAATGAATAAGAAAGTTGGAGTACAAATAGATAAGTCTTTATATACAGACCTATCTTTAATAGCAAAAAGTCAGTACCGTAGCACTGCTGCGTTAGTAAGAATGGTTTTAGGTAAATTCGTAAAAGATAATAATGGTCTTATAAATGAGGAGGGTAAGTAATGATGTGGACAAGTTTTGAGAGTGATGAAAAAACAAACATAATCAAAGCACTTGTTAAAGTGCAGTCAGAATTGGAAAATCTAACAAAAGATACACAAGCGTTTAAGTATAAGTATGTTAATTTGCCAAAGTTAGTTGATGCAGTAAAAGAGCCATTAAATAAAAATGGTATCTTTTTTAGTCAAATGCCTTTAGGAGATAACAATCAAATTGGTGTTAGAACAATATTTTACCACACAAGCGGAGAATGGATTGCTACGCAATTATTATCTCCTATTGCAGAGTTGCAAGGGCAAAACATGTATCAATCTCAAGGTAGTGCAATCACTTATTTCAGAAGATATTCTCTTGCTGCTATGTTAGGATTGTGTGATGTTGATGATACAGATGCACAAGGCAAGGTTGAAAAAACTTATAAAGTACAATCAGACGATTTAGATTTTTAGATATAGCATTCCCACGAGAGAATGCTACAAAGAAAGGAGCGAACAATGAAGTTCAAGGTATTAGAACTTAATGATTATAGTTATGATGCAAAAGATAAAAATGTTTTTACTGCGTCTAAATTATATAACATTATGAACAGAGTGAAGAGAAACCCAAAACGAATGACTTTTAACCCAGTGGAAGTATATTATCAAAGATTATATCATGTTTGGAATATGCACAGAAACGACAAGATTTATCTTGCTGTTATAATCACAATGTTATCTACGAGTTTGTTTTGGTATATTGCAATATTAATAGAGTATGGAGGTATTTAAATGTTAAAACCATTAGAAGTAGATTTTTACAACAGTAAAGATTTTTGGGATAAGCCACAAGAAGAGAGATATAAATATTTTAAAATGTTCCAGTTGGCGTTTATTGGTATAGTTGATTTTCCAAAGGATGAAGATACTGCTAAAAAATATAATGAAATATTAACGCAGCTTGCAATTTTTGTTATATTTTTATGCACGACAGACGAAGAAAGGGAAAATGATATAGAGTTGGATTGGTTGGACAAGTTTCAAAAAGAAGCCCAAGCATCTCCCTTTGCCAATAAACCTGGAGAGGCATAGTGAGTGGTTGGATAAAAATACACAGAGATATAAAACATCATTGGATATTTCAAAGAGAAGATTATCTAAAAGCGTGGTTATTTCTTATATTGAGAGCCAATCATAAAGACAATAAAACCTTATATTCAGATATTTTACCAGAGATAGTTGATATAAAGAGAGGCGAAATAGTTAGCAGTTTACAGAAGTTAGGCTATGAGTTAAAGTGGACACCATCAAAAGTTAGAAGGTTTTTACAAAAACTACAAAAAGATAATATGATTACAATCCATAATGAAAAAAGATGGACACACCTAACTATCAATAACTACGACACTTACCAAGATGTCCGACACACCATTGAAACACCAACGAAACAGAGGCGAAACATTGGCGAAAACAATATAAGAATGAATAAGAATGAAAAGAATGTAAAGAAGTCTTTATCACAAAAAGAGCAATTAAATCTTATATTTAAGAACTTGGAGGATTTGCAAAAGGAATTTCCAAAGGTTAAAGTAGCATTGGAGTTTCAAAAGATGAGAGATTGGTTAGCTGCTAATGGAAAAAGGTATAAGAACTATAATGCTTTTTTTAGGAATTGGTTGCGTAATGCAAACGAAAAATACTTAGATTCTGATGAAGAGACAATTTCTTACACTTATAAGTGCAACAAGTGTGGGAAAGAAAGAAAAAATCAAAAGTATAAAGATTTGTTTATTGAATGTTGTGATATGCAAATGGTTGCACACTCGGAGGTAAGATGAGTTATATTGATGGAAGTAGATATGAAAAAGATTGGAAGCCTAAATACAAAACAAGATGGGTATATGAAATAATGCAAAGAAAAGGTGGATTAAGAAAATTTTATTTTAACACTGGTAAGCAATTAAACAAGTTTAGAAACTTAACAAGAGAACATTCTTCTGAACATATTATGCCAGATAGTTCTTCATTATTTAATCTAAGAGAAAGCTGTTATAGCCAGAGGGTAGATTTAAACGACCCTTATACTATACCTTGCACTACTTTAAAATATTATGGGTGTGAAGATGATTATGCCTTTCAAAGAAATCAAGAGTATTGGAAAAAATGTGCAGAAAATTTAAAACAAAAAAGATTAAATGGAACGACACCACCAGATTATGTTAATATGACTGATTGGGTAAAGATGTCTAAAAAAGAAAAAAAGGAGATTACAGATGCCTATAAACTCAAGAGACAAAGGCAATAGAGCAGAAAGAGAAGTTGCTAAAACAATAAATAGATACTTAGGAACTAATTGTAGGCGGACACCTTTGTCGGGAGGACTTTCTATCAAGGGAGACATCATAGATATTGACCCAGATAGTGTTGCAGCACAGTATCATTTTGAGATAAAAAATACTAAAAAACTATCTTTGCCAATATGGTGGAAACAAATATACAATGATAATACATCAAAAATTCCAGTGAATATATTTAAAATGAATGCTAAGTTCTATGCAACATTAGAATTAACTGATTGGCTAAGCGATTTAGCAGAAGTTCAAGAGTTGAAAGAAGAAGTTGGAAATCTTAAAACTGCTAATAAAGGTTTAGAAGATAGAATATCAGAACTGGAAAGGGAACTATATAAATGAGTGGATTAATACTTGAAAATCAAGTAGTGTGTTGCCCGAGATGTAATAGTAGTAATATAAAGAAAAAAGGATTTAGGCATAACAGAGGGCAAAAAATCCAAAGATGGAAGTGTAATTCTTGTGGTTATAGTACATCTGACCCTTTATATCTTGATAAAGATGTAATTATAGAAAATGTAAAATTAGCAAAACAAAAACAAAATGCACAAGATAGAAATAGAATTGCTAATAAATCTTTTAGGGAACACGCAAGGCTTGACAACGCACTTTCTGAATACAATAAAGAATTAATCAAAGTTCTTGAAAAACATAAAATACCTAAATTAGCACATGTCAAAACAAAAAGTAGCAAGGCGGTCGGTGTTATACAAATATCTGACACACATTTCAATGAAGAGGTAAATCTTCCTAACAATAAATATAATTTTGAAATAGCATCAAAAAGATTAAGAACTTATATCAGAAAGGCAAAGGTTTACTTAAAGGCAATAGGTGTAAAAGAAGTTTTAATTGCTATGACTGGCGATTTAATGAACTCTGATAGAAGATTAGATGAAATGTTTGCACAATCTACTAATCGTTCTAATGCAACATTTATATCAGTGCAGCTATTAAAGCAAGTAGTTGAAGATGTAAGAAAAGACTTTAAAGTTTCACTTGCTTGTATTACTGGTAATGAAAGCAGAGTGAAAGATGAGATAGGTTGGGATGATTACATTGCAAGTGATAACTACGACTTTACTATTTATAATATATTAAGATTTTTATATCGTGATACAGATGTAGATTTTATTCTATCCAAAGACGCAACAGAGGTTGTGGTTAATTTGGCAGGTATGAATTTACTTATGATACATGGACATGGAAGTATTAAAGCAAAACACGAAACATCAATAACACAGATTAAAGGTAGATATTCAAGTGGTAGAGATGTTAAGATTGATTTTGTTATATCTGGACATATACATTCTGCGAGAGTTGGAGATACTTATGGAAGAAGTTCCTCTCTTGTAGGAGCAAATGCTTATTCAGAAAAAAACTTAAACTTAGAAGGAAGAGCAAGTCAAAACATTTATGTCTTTTATAAAAACAAAACCATTGATGGTATAAAAATTGACTTACAAGAATATGATGATAAAGGTTATGATATATCTAAAGAATTAGAAGAATATGCTTATAACTCAAAATCAGATGCTAAGTTAAAGCAAGGTAAAACAATATTAAAAATTATAACAGTATGACACATGGCAGTTTATTTAGTGGTATAGGTGGAATAGACTTAGGCTTTGAGATGGCAGGTATTAAAACATCTTGGACTTGTGAAATAGATGATTGGTGTCATACTTTACTTAAAGAAAGGTTTCCAGATGCAAAACATTATAGGGATATTATGGAGATTAATAAAAAATCTTTGCAAAGAGTTGATATTATCAGTGGAGGTTTTCCTTGTCAAGATATATCTACAGCAGGGAAAGGAGCAGGATTAGATGGAAAGAGGAGTGGTCTTTGGTTTGAAATGTATAGAATTATTAGGGAATTACGACCAAAATGGATTCTTATTGAAAATGTCGCAAATCTCACTAATAAAGGAGGAGTTAGAGTATTGCAAGACCTTGCCGAAGCAGGGTATGATGCAGAATGGCAAGTTATATCAGCAAGAGATGTTGGAGCAAGACACCTGCGAAAAAGACTTTGGATTATTGGATATAGACAAGATGTACAACACGCCCTTAAGCAGAGATTGGAGAGACAATTACACATCCATAAGTTCCCGGTTGAAATCAAAGAAAAATCAAAAGCTGTACAAGAATGGACTTCCAAACGAACTATACATAGAGGAGATACTAACATATCCAACTCCTTGTGCGGGGAATTGGAAGGACACAGTAGGAACTCTAAAGGGAAGAATAGGAACTCCACACGAACAAAACACGATAGCAAGAGTTCTTTACAAGGAAGAAATACTAAGTTATCCAACTCCAGTGGCGACAAACATACAAAGCCCAGCTCCAAATCAAGTAGAGCAGACAAAGAACGGAAGTTTTATAATAAGGAGAAAGGGAAAGCCGCACATGACCTATGGAGCGAGACTGCAGGATGTAATAATGTATCTTCACAAACAACTGCCAAAGGAAGAGCAGATGAAGGTAGTGAAAGACAAGATAGAATATATGGAAAATTTAGACTCAAAACCTTTAAAAGGCTTAAAAATGAATCCAGATTGGATAGAGTGGCTTATGGGATTTCCCAAAAAGTGGACCGATATTACGACAGAGTTAAAGGACTTGGAAATGGAGTCGTACCACAAATCCCATTTTTAATAGGACAAAGAATTAAATACTTAAATAATATATTGGAGGAAAAATGAGCGAAAAGAAAAAGTTTGACTTAAAAAACAATGTTGGTTATTTGTTTAAAAACAAATATAAAAACTACGACAACCCAGAAGATAAAAGTCCAGATTATAAAGGAGACTTTAATGTAGATGGTAAAGTGCATAGAATATCTTTGTGGAAAAACAAAACCAAAAAAGGCGATATTATGCTAAAATTAGCAGTTTATGAGCCACAAGGTGGAGCAAAACCTACTAACGAAGCATTATCTGATGATGACTTACCATTTTAATGACAAAAAAAATAGATGACATATCAAAAAGAGCAAAGGGGAGTTTTTTCCAGGATGTTGCACAAAGGTCTGAAAAAGATAATTGGCAAACTCCCTTATGGCTATTTCAAGGTTTAGATAGTTATTTTGACTTTGATGTTGATGTATGTGCAGATGAAAACAATGCTTTGTGTCAAAGATACTTTACAAAAGAAGATAACTGCTTAAACAAAGAGTGGGGTAATGTTAATTTTTTAAACCCACCTTACGATAGAGAAATGTATGTATTTATGGAAAAAGCAAAAGAAGAATGGAAAAAAGGTAAAACAATAGTAGCACTTGTACCATCAAGAACAGATACAAGATGGTTTCATCATCATGTTTATAATAAAGCAGATATATTTTTTGTTAAAGGTAGATTAAATTTTGAACTACCAGATAAAGAAGCAATGAATGCTCCATTTCCCAGTATGATAGCAGTATGGCATCATGCAGTGTTAGATAGAAAAAGAATTTTTGAGATTATTAATGACAAAAGCCAAATGTCAATATTTTAATTAAGGAGACACATATTAACAATTAACAAGAAAGGAAATCTTACCTTAGTTAATTGCAAATACAAGGGTTGGCTACTCGTCTCCTTACTAATTAGGCAAGATGAAATTCACGATAAGCGAAAGCAAATATATGAAAAACCAGTATCACTCTCTTGCCTATAAGAAAGGATAATAATGAACAGCAACACAAGAATAATGATGTTATTGCAAGATAAAATAAATCAAGGACAAATAGACTATAAGCAAGATGTTCCTATTGATGGTAGTAGAGATAATTTAAAAGAAGCATTAGATGAAACATTAGACTTATGTATTTACCTTGCTGCAACAGTATTAGAGTTGCATGATAAATATAAGAAATTTGAGGCTATTGATAATCCAAAGGACAAATTACCCTTTTAGTAAAAGATAATTGATTTTAGGGCTATTCTCGTGCGTTCTGTTATATCTCTTGCCTTATATTAAAGCTAACAGAATATATAGAATACGCAGTTTGTGTGAATTTTAAGTCATTTGCAGTAAATCTTACATCAATATAACTACTCCCCCCATCTGCACTAAACTGAAATGCAAGTTTTCTACCTTTCACTTGATTTACTAAAACTTCAAGTTTTGATTTATCTGCTTCTGATAAGTTGGTATATGACAATTCATACTCTAATTGTTTGCCATATCGTTCATTTGTATAGATTTTACCACCATAAGATTGAGATACTGTTATTCCATCATATTTAGTTGTTTCTGCAACATTCATATCTGGATTCCTTGATGGAGAATAGTTAGCATGACTTGTGCTACTATCTGGTCTAAATCTAACTTCTGTTATAACTGCCATAATTAATCCTTAATAAATTTCATAAGCACTTATGCTTAATTTTCCTAATGTTCTTGTTGTTTGAGTTACTATAAAATATACGCTTCTCCAGTTTTTTCCAAAAGGAGCTTTTTTAGTTGTATAAATTCTTACTATATCTCCTACTTCCAAAGCGTAAAAACTTGGATTTACTAAATCAAACGCTACTTTTAATCTTGGCTCTCCAATTAAATGATTGTAGTAGTTGTAATAGTTTGTTGTAAGTGTACCAGTTTTATCAAAATCGTTTTTTATGTCTTTAACTTTTTCATCTTCTATGTTATAGTTTGTTCTCGTTGTAGAGTTAGTAAACTCTGCAGTTTTACCATACTTACTATTATCTTCTGGTTTTCTTAAATATTGTATTTTGTATTTTGTAACCAACTCATTAATTGGAGTGTGCATAATTTGCAAGTTAGCAAAATCATCTTCATCAATAACTGCGTGTGGAAATACTACTTTTCTAATTGTTGTTCCTGCAGACTGACTACCTGCAGTTGCAGTAGTTATTGGAGCAATGCCTCTTTCTACTGTTATAGTTTGTGTGGTAGAAGAGCCAGTCATTGGACCACCAGTTGTAATTTTCATAAACTCAAAATCAGAGCCATGAGATATTACTAACAAATCTCCTTCAGTATAACCACTACCTTGCGTTTCAAGGGTTAATTTAAACTGATTGTCAGTTGTACTTGTAATTAAATTATCTGAATTTAAAGTACCTGCAGTTGCTAAATAAGGTAATGTAGTTGATGATGTTGTACTTGTTGTTAAATATTTTGGGCTTATATAGTGATATGTGCCATCTGCTCTCATTCTACCTATAAAAAATCCAAAGTGTTGTAATTCTTCTAATACATCTTCAAGTTTTTGTGACTTGTTTAACCAATAGTGCATATCTCCTTGTACACCAGAAATGTTGAAAGTATTTAAAATGTTAGAATAGTTATTTGTAGTGCCAACTG
>VTLG01004504.1_pt1 | contig 19468 bp, 22 predicted proteins | sample 4694571 | NCBI WGS metagenome assembly VTLG01 (sample SAMN12604809, study PRJNA352737) | marine metagenome | biome: ENVO:00000447; feature: ENVO:00000209|ENVO:00000569|ENVO:01000036; material: ENVO:00002151; isolation source: viral sequences binned using virsorter ...
TGCCCAAGCATGGAAGCCCCGCCGATAGAGGCGGGGCAGATGCCTACTATCGCAGGCCACGGGCACCACATTACTATCCAAATGGAACCTATGTCGATCCGCGCATTGACGCTAAAGACATGACGCCCGAAGAAATTGCAGCATATAACGAAGCCTTTGATTCGCAAGATGATTTCAAGGATTGGGGCGATTGATATATGGGGATAGTAGACCAATACATAAACTTGATTAGTGCGGTTTTATATCACGCAAAAGACGCGGATGAAGCCCAAGAGATTATTGACGAGATGAAACAAACCGAAGGCTATGAACGCCTGATGGAACTTATAAAAAGGGAACTAAACTAATGCCAAACCATTGTTATAACGAGATTCAGATTGTGAGTGACAAGGGACTAGCCCCGATTCGCAAGCTTATTGTGAATGAAAACGAAGATGCAGGACTTATAGACTTTAATTTATGCGTGCCACAACCCGAAGAGGTTCGCAATTCCCCCGACATGCTTGGGGATCAGGATAGAACCAAGCCGAACTGGTACGACTGGAATTGTGAAAACTGGGGCACCAAGTGGAACGCATACGAGTGCGAGATTATTGAGGATTGCATCGGCGAGTATAACGACATGCTTGAGATCAAGTTCACAACCGCTTGGGGCGTGCCGGATAAATGGGTCAAGCATTTGTCTGAAAAGTTATTCGAGTATGATCCTGATGCAAATATGTGTGGCTTTTATCGCATTGAAGGCTACGAGGACGCAGGCACATGGCATGTATTCAACAATGACGGGACAGTAGACTCTGAGGGGATTGAATGATGACTAGTTTTGAAGAACAAGTGTTTGAAATTGCTTTCGGTGATGACGCTGTTAATCGCGGATTCACGAAGGAAAATGTCTTGGAACAGCTACGTTATTTTTCGGACAGGGCACTGATTTGGGAACAAGAACAGGAGTGATGAATATGCACGAAGATTTAAAAGTAATTTGGGATGCGCTTCACGGTTATCGTGAAGATTGCATCCCCGAAAAAGCAGAAGAGGAACACTACGACGAAGAGTGGGACGAGATATGCACCGCCATGGCTCACATTCACGAAGCACTGGGCATTGAACTCTGACATACAACACACGTTCCAAACGCTTCAGAAGGAGACGAGCATGATGAGACACGTTATTTTACGCCGGAGATATTCCGACACATATCCGGCTGAACTATTTATCGGATCGGGCGAAGACGAAGAGACGATAATTCAACCGCTAGATGAACGTCAGTTAATGAATCTAGCATACACGGCACTCTCTTTATATAAGGAAAGGACAGAGTACAATGCCAAAAAAAGATAGATATAAAAATCTGGGAACAAAGCCGGATCCACTGAAAAACCGGCGAACATTTTCGATAGAAATGTCTGGCGATATGTATGCAACGCTATTGAAAGAAAGCGCGGATGCAACAGTCCAGGCTGGACGCAGGGTTTCTGTTGGGGAGATTATGCGAATAGTATACGCAAGCCATATGGAGGCGGTCAGTAAATGAACAATGACCAGAAGGCAGTGATCGAACGGGCTATAGAATTAGCGCGTGAGAATACTCGCAAGCTACAACAACCAATGCCACATACGCTTAGACGCAAGAAGCGTGCAGAAAGGAAAGGGAAGTAATGGCATTTTCTAAGAAGACACGGCAACGGGTTGTCGATGAATACCTACAGCAAACAGGGTCGAACCTGTTCAAGCCAGACGAGTTTGTCGAATGGCTTGAAGGTCAGCCCGAACATGAAATGTACAACGCATTTTTTGGCAAGAGCGACGAGGAGATGGCACATAGATACCGTGTTGACATGGCACGTCGTATGGCAAGTGATTTGCGTATCGTTGTCAAAGAACAAGTTGTCGAAAAGAAAAAGGTGAAGGTGAAGGTCACAGAATATCCGGCCTACATTTCACCCGTGGCGGCAAGGAAAGAGGGTGGTGGATACGAGTTATTCGATCCCAATGATCCCGCCGCACAAGAAGAACTACGCCGCCAAGCAGGTGTGCAACTTGCTGCGTGGTTAAATCGTTTTCGCGGATGCGCGGAAAACATCGGGTTGGACATGACTCCACTCGAAGACATTGTTGGAATCCTCCGCAATGACATACCAAAAGCCAGCTAGAAGGGAACCTATATAATGGCTACTAAACCTACAAACAAAGAAATGAACACAGAACTACACATCACACCGTTACGTCAACAAAGCGTTACGCTACGCATGATTGGCTCGACACCGTTGTATTTCAACAGCATGTCAGCAAAAGCCAAGCGTGACTTGTTGATAGGGGCACAACGCAAGACTGCGGCACAGAAGAAGACTATCAAGCACAACCCCGAAGAAGAGTTTCGCAGTAGTGTCTACGAACAAGACAAGGGGGACACATTACTGTGCTTTCCGGCGGCTGGTGTAAAAGCGGCAATGGCACAGGCGGCAGTGGAAACAGATGGTATCAAGAAGACTACGGTGCAGAAACTTGTTTTCATGCCACAACAGCACATCAACATCTGGGGCAAGCCCTATTTGAAAATGGACGTTGTGCGTTCAGCCGACATTAACAAGACTCCAGATATCAGGACTCGTGCTTTCCTACCAAACTGGGCGGCAGAAATAGATGTTAAGTACATCCATCCGGCATTGAGCGTTCACTCTGTTGTGAACTTGTTGCAAAATGCTGGTGCCATTATTGGCATCGGGGATTACCGACAGGAAAAAGGTAAAGGTGGTTTCGGCTCGTTTAATGTTGGCACTGATAAAGACGAGGAGTTCAATGCTATGTGGAAAGACATAGTGTTGGAGAATCGTGCGGTGCAAGAAGAAGCGATGGCGAATCCTGTGGCTTATGACAAAGAGACAGCGACTCTCATGAAAGAAATAAAAGAGGAGCGTGTGCGTCGAGATCAAGCGGCCTAGGCGGTCATGGTCAGTCCTGTCAGGGTTAGGCGGGGTTGGGCTAGGCAAGGCACAGGCACGGCGGTTGCGGCATGGTGTGGCTCGGTGAGTTGGGTCGTGGCTGAGACAAGGCAAGGCGGTCAAGGCAGGGCTTGGTACGGTGAGATTCGGCAAGGCGGTTGAGGCGTGGTACGGCTCGGTGAGATCTGGACTGGCAAGGCGGTAGAGGCATGGTGCGGTAGTGCGAGATCTGGAAAGGCATGGCGGTTGAGGCTAGGCAAGGCAAGGTTAGACATGCCCTGGCGTGGCGGTCATAGTTTAATTATACTGAACGTAAGGGAGGTATGAAATGACGTACACACCGTGGAACAAACCGTGGGAATATTTCCCATCGCGTTCAAAACCAAGGCAATCAGACTGTGATCCTGTCACATGCTCTGAGTGCCCCGGCGGGGAGAGGTGTTGCAATCACTCCCCGCAAGCGTCTCGCAAGACAGACTATACCGATTTACTTTATGCTAATCAGCAGAAGGATTGGACGGAAGGTCTGAGTTAGCTGACGCAAGGCGGCGATTACACTCACATTCAACGAGATAAGATATCTCTTGAGATAGTGATCTGTGATCGTCGTCTGCCAGTTTCTTCAGCCGGTCATACGTTTCTGCTTTCACCGTCACTGCTCTATATTCAGTCATAACTTCTCCTAATTAGGGTTGCGGAAATTTATCGTCCATATGTTCCCCGCCATCGAATGTCATTCGGGAGAAGGCGGTTCTCGTGAATCACGACTTAACAAACCAGCATGTTGCGACTGTAGGGACATAATCTGGTCTGCATCTCCGCATTGTCTTTGGTACACCCTGAGTACCACTATAAGGGATGATTCACGCCCTCTATATTTCTAACCATTCTTTAAGTTCTTCACCCAGTGTCTTACTCGCAATCTTTATTTTAGATTGAAGCTTCTTCACAATGTATTGATCTATGCTGTTTCGAGTCATTAGATCTATGTACGTCACTTTGTTCTTTTGTCCGATACGATGACACCTATCTTCGGACTGCACACGATTCTCCAAATTAAAGTCATTCGAGTAATAGATAACATTTGAAGCGGCAGTCAGTGTCAGGCCGAACCCGGCAGTCTGTGGGTTGCCTACAAAAAACCTGCAAGCTTCGGATGGACTTTGAAACCTGTCTATCAAAAGCTCTCGCACCTTCGATTCGGTTGACCCGTAGTAGGCACCAGCAGAACCCTCGCCATATTGTTTCTGTAAAGCTTTCACAATATCTTGAATGTCTTTTCTGAATCGTGCCCAGATAATTACCTTGCCAGATATTTCTTCAATAGTTTCAAGTAGCGCGGATAGACGATTGTTCTTGATGGCTACAAGTTCTCCGTCGTCTGTTTTCAGATACCCGCAAAGCACTTGTTGCAACCGCAGCATTTGTGTCATGGCGGCAGGTGTTGATACAACTTCGTTGTCGTTGAGCAATGTGACAGCAAACTCTTTGAGCGAGTTGTAGTGTTCTTGCTGTTCCTTTGTCATCTCCACTTCGCGGATCGTGTACACTTTGTCTGGCAGATCGAGGCAATCTTTTTTCAACACCCGACTGGAGAAAGACCCAAGTTTCGCGTGTAGTTCTTCGATATTCCGATAGCCTACGACTTTGTTGAACGAGTGTGTGCTGGTAGACATCTTGCGTGTAACTGCATACCTGGCTTGGTATCCGTAGTAACTGTTGAACCCAAGAAGTTTCTTGTCGAGAAAGGCACACTGCGACCACAGATCAAGCGGCGACTGCACGACTGGTGAACCTGTAAGAACTCTTCGATAGAGTGCTGAATCACCTAGCGCAATACAGGCTTTGGTTCGTTTGGCTGTTGGGTTCTTAATTGTAGTGGACTCATCCACCACTAACATAAACCTACGGCCTGCGATATATTTCTGCACATACTGATTGAAGTTCTTAGACACGAAAGCTTCGATGTTAGCGACGAGTATGTTTAGCCCCTCTTTGTTTTCCAAACCTTCGGTAAGTTCTTTTCGTGTGGCTTTCGTTAGATTCGTGCGCCAAGTTGTAAGCTTCGCCGGTATACGATCAGGCAGATGTGTCGGTATCTCTTTGTTCGTCCAATTTGTGTAGACGCCTTTCGGAGCAATAATAATGACAGCATCTATCTTGCCTTCTTGATACAGGTAGGCGGCGTTGTCGATCAGGACTTTGGATTTACCGCAACCCATCTCCATAAATAAAGCCCAGTTCTCTTCCTCACAAGATTTCTTGAAGGCTTCTAACTGATGCGCGTATGGTTTTGTCTTGAACTCAAAACCGTCATAGTCGTTTCTAATAAGTTCCATTTTTGATCCCTTGTTAAATTTTGTTGACACCTTTGTCACACCTTGGTATACAACATTTTGTTGCATGATGCAACAGTTGACGAACTATAAACGGGTGAAGCAGAGAAGAGAAAGGAGCAGTCACATGAGTGATGGACTGTTTGAAAAGATGGAAGCAGATGCAGATGCGTTTACTTCTATCACCGAAGCAAGCGGAACTAATCTAGGTACGCTTGTACAAAAAGCCCTCGATGCAAAAGCCAAGGTTGAGCTTTTGAAGAAACAAGCAAGCGAAGAGAGGGCACTATACGAAAAGCTTGTTCGTGTTGATATCCCAAACCTGATGTTAGAGATGGGACTTAACAGGGTAGATGTTGAAGACAACACTATCACGTTAGGTCTGGAGTGCTATGGCAGTATACCCAAGGGTAAAGAGCCGGAGGCATTTGCATATCTGACAGAGCTAGGCCACCAGGATGTCATTCAAAACGAAGTCAAGATTGTCTTTGATAAAAGACAGGACAACGAAGCGGGTCACTTTGTAGAAGAGTGTTCTAACCGTGGACTAGATCCTAGCAACAGACGTTTCGTGCATCCACAGACATTGAAAAAGATTGCACGCGATTCAGTTGCAGAAGGCATTGAACTAAACACTGAGGTGCTTGGTTTGTTTATTACACAAGAAGCAAAGATTGGGAAGAAGTAGAGTCATGAGTGAAACGAAAGCAGTAACAAAGAAAGATAATGGTGGCGTGCCTGCGGCAGTGCTGAAGCAGATGCAGGCTGATGAGGGTCTGGGGCTAGATGCAATCGGACAAGAGGATTTAACTATTCCTCTGATTAAGTTGGTGCAGAAAACCTCACCCGAAGTTGACCCTGAAGATCCGAAGTTTATCGAAGGCGCAGTCTTCGGCGACATGATCAACAGTGTGACGAAGAAGCTTTGGAAAGCAAGCGACGGGATGCGCGTTATTCCATGCGCGTATCAGCGTGTGTTTAACGAGTACAAAGCAGAGGGTGGATACCTTGGGCCGCGCGATACCAACGATCCAGAGATGCAAGACCTCAAGCGTGTGGGCAATAAAGACTACATGAAGAACGGCAATGAGGTTCAGTTAACCGCGCAGTTCTATTGTTTGGTTGAAGATACTGATAGTGGTATCTGGTCACAAGCTATACTGGGTATGAAAAGCACAAGCTTGAAAGTATCGCGGAACTGGAACGCACGGATTGTGGACAGTCGGGTCAATAGCGGCAAAGCTGTGATGCGGTTGCCATACTTCGGTGGTATCTGGAGGCTGTCATCTTCTATCGAACGTCGGGAGATCGAAGAGAACGGCAAGAAGACCAAGGCAAGTTGGGCGATATACAGTGTCGGAGATCGAGAGTCACTGACTATTGTAGAAAGTGAAGAGCTTTATGAACAAGCGAAAGCTTTCCACATGCTCGTGAAGGATGGTCTGGTGAAAGCTGCACCAGATGAGGAACTTCAAGAGTCACAAGACCAAGAATCGTCGAGTGAAGAATCACCATTCTAACTTGACCGGGGGCGCAGACCTGACACTTGCGCCCCCATTTTCTTGGAGCTTGTCATGGACACTATTCAAAGGTTCATGGCGGTATTTGAAGGCTTCAATGCTGCACATGGACAGACAATCATTACAAATCACAGACGAAACGGTAAGCAGGAAGCGCGTACCCGTATCGTTCGAGAACCTTTAACCGAAGAAAGAATTAAGGGACACTTTGATGGCACAGTCGGGGTTGGATCTATTCCTATTAATGCTAGCAACGATTCTCATTTTGGTTGCATTGACATTGACGTTTATCCTTTGGATCATGCTGACCTTAACAAAAAGTGTCTTGATGCTAAGTTGCCACTTGTTGTCTGCCGGTCAAAAAGCGGTGGAGCGCATCTCTATATATTTATCAAAGGGCACATACCTGCATCGGATATGCGGGACAAACTTAGTGAGTTATCTGCTGGCCTGGGTTACGGAAGCGCGGAGATATTTCCAAAGCAAGAGCAGTTACTGGTTGAACGAGGAGATGTGGGTAACGCGATTAACCTTCCTTATTTCGACGCAAAGCGCACGACTCGTTCAGCAATCAAGAAAGATGGTAAAGACGCTACGCTTGAAGAGTTCCTCGACCTCGCAGAAAAAAGAGCCGTAACTCCTGAAAAATTTATGAAGCTTAGTCTTGGTAAACAAGAACCAAGTTTCATGCCGGAAGCACCACCATGCCTTGTTCGACTGACCGAACTTGGTGTGCCCTCTGGTGGGCGCAAGACTAGCTTGTTTAATCTTGCCGTTATGTATAAGCGAATGGATCCAAACAACTGGCGTACTCTGCTTGAGAAGCACAACATGGAGCATGTATCTCAGCCATTGCCTGCCGCTGAGATTGTGGACATCGAGCAGTCGATGGACAAAAAAGAATACTTCTATCAGTGCAAGCAAGAGCCACTACAAAGTTATTGCAACAAGGCTTTGTGCAAGACACGCAAGTACGGGATCGCAACTCATGGGTCGTCGCTAGACATTAGTGGGCTGACCGTCATCCTATCGGAGCCGCGTGTCTGGTTTATGGATCTAGATGGCAGACGATTAGAGCTTTCAACAGAACAATTACAGATGCCCGTGCAGTTTCAACGAGCGTGCATGGAGCAACTGAATCTTATGCCGCCCAGAGTGAAGGATGCTGAGTGGCAAGTTTTGCTGAACGATGCGCTACAAAAAGTCGTTGAGATAGAAGTGCCGCCGGAACTGACACACAAGGGACAGTTCATGGAGTTGCTTGAAGAGTTCTGCACTGGTCGTGTTCAAGCAAGATCACATGAAGAGTTGATGATAGGCAAACCATGGACAGAAGAAGGGGTCACATATTTTAGACTAGAGGCATTGCTTGGGTTTTTGAAAAACAAAAACTTTCATGCTTACACAAAAGGCCAGGTTCAACAGCGTTTGAAAGAAATGAATGACGGTAAGTTGGATGAAGATCACAAGACAAAAAGATTTAAGGACAAGACAGGCGTATCCAAAGTCTTGCGAGTTTGGTGTGTGCCTGAATTTAATTTGCAACCTGATATTCCAAACATAGATATGACAGAAAAGGAGTCACCGTTTTGATGAAAGCAGATGGATTTGATGAAGCAATTATTGGTGTTGGTTCAAGATGTGGCTCAGACGATGTTCTCATATATGACTACAGCAAGTGTGTTTCTATTCTTGTAGAGCGTGACGGTATGAGTCTAGATGACGCCGTGGATTACATGGAATTCAATGTCGTGGGTGCATATGTCGGTGAGACAACTCCAATATTTATGACTGAGTATGAAAAGTTTGATGACGAAACCTAAAGCCATAGTCGGGCCACCCGGCACAGGTAAAACATCCACGTTGATAGGGATTGTAAAACATGAACTGTCAAAGGGGATGCAACCTGAACGTGTGGGGTTTTTGTCTTTCAGCCGCAAGGCTACGGAGGAAGCAAGGTCTAGGGCTGTTGAAGAACTCAACATAGAATCAAAAAGACTCCTACACTTCCGAACACTGCACTCACTGGCGTTCAAACAATTAGGACTACGCACAGATAACGTGTTGCGTCCCGTGGACTATGAGCGGTTAGAGCAACTGGTTGGGCTAGAGTTCAAAGCAAATAGATCAATGACAGTTACAGACGGAGAGTTCTTTCGGTTTGGTGCGCCGGGGGATATGTATCTGTCTATTATCAGCATGGCACGCACACGCGGTGTGTCACTGGAAGAACAGTTCAATGACTACAACAATCCCACTCTTGATTTCAGGCAACTAAAAATCTTGGAGAAAGCTTTGTTCGACTACAAACAAAGCACTAAGAAGATAGATTTTGTAGACATGGTGGAGAAGTTTATTGATCAGGGTGAAGCACCAGAACTGGATCTGTTAATAGTAGATGAGGCACAAGACCTCGTGCCTTTGCAATGGGACATGGTGGATAAGTTGCTTACCAAAGCCGGTCAGACTTACTACGCTGGCGATGATGATCAAACAATCTACGAGTGGATGGGTGTCGATCCAGCAAACTTTATTGATCGTTGTGAAAATAGAACTGTTCTAAAAAATAGTTACAGAGTTCCGTATGTTGTGCATCAACTTGCTGAAAGAGTTATCGAGAGTGTGGATCAACGAGTCCCAAAAGAATGGAAGCCTACAGAACATGAGGGTCGTGTGCTGTACCACTACGATATGGATGACATAGATATGTCTGAGGGCGAGTGGCTTATCCTAGCTAGGACAAACTTCTTCGCCAATAAAGTTTCTCAGCACATGAAATCTATGGGTGTTTTGTTTTGGCGTGAAGGTTCAGGTTGGAGTGTTAGTTCCAGGGTGTTGAAAGCTGCTCAAACATGGACAGCTTTTGCACAGAACAATGTAGTGGACTACGCTAATCTTGACTCCATGTTTTCATTTATAAAAATAAATAAGTCAGAACGTAAGGTTCTGAAAAGCAGGCTACAAGAAGCTGAACAAAAACAAACACTTGCAGAAGATTTGAAAAAACAGTTATCCTTTGATGGAGTTGATTACACAAAGAAATGGTACGAGGTTTTAGATGTGCCGGACAAAGACAGGATATACATTCAGTCTGTGCTTCGATCAGGCGAAAAGTTTGACGAGAAGAAGCCGCGCATACGGGTGTCTACGATACACAAAGCAAAAGGTGGCGAGGCAGATAACGTTGTTCTGTTGCTCAACTCATCAAAGCTTTGTCAGACTTTTTCAAACGAGGATTGTGAACGGCGTGTGTTCTATGTGGGGATTACAAGAACCAAAAAGAATCTACACATAATAGAAAGCACATCTAAGTGGAGTTTTCAGATATGACACAAATTAGTTTTATAAACAGACTGGATGGCTTGCCAGATGAAGACTTGAAAGATTTGTCTACTGGCGCGTTAGATCAAGACTGGTTGCCGCCCTCTTGTTTTCCTGACAACTACAAATCAGCGTCAGTTATATCAATAGATTTGGAAACAAAAGACCCAAGACTCATGACGCACGGGCCAGGGTGGGTGAGAGATGATGGCTACATTGTGGGCATAGCTTTAGCCTTCAATGATTTTTGTGGCTACTATCCGATACGGCACGAGGGTGGTGGCAATATGCCAGAGGCGGCAGTATTAAGTTATGTCGCTGAAGTTATGGAATCTGATATTCCAAAGGTGATGCACAACGCACAGTATGACCTTGGTTGGTTGCGTTGGGCAGAGATAGAAGTCAACGGGCCGGTATATGACACAATGATCATGGCGGCTGTTCTAGATGAAAACAGACGTTGGTACAATCTAAACTCTTTGTCGATTGACTATCTAAATGAAAGCAAGAATGAAAAGATGTTGCGTCGTGCCGCTGCTGATTATGGCGTAGATGCAAAGGCAGAGATGTGGAAGTTGCCAGCCCGGTTTGTTGGTCAGTATGCAGAGCAAGATGCGGCTGTGACTTTAAAGTTATATGATCGTCTTAGCACTGAGGTTATCAAAGATGAAGTTACATCCATTCTTAATCTGGAGCATAGGCTTACACCTTTACTTTTGGACATGCGTACAAAAGGTGTTCGGGTGGATGAAGATGCCGCAGAACAAGCTAGGGAAAAACTAGAGAAGCGGGAGAAAGCTTTACTAACAAAAATAAAGAAGCAGGTTGGGTTCGAGGTAGAACCATGGAACGCAACCTCTTTGGCAAAGGCTTTTGATCAAGAAGGTTTGGATTATCCTTTGACCACAAAGTCAGAGAAACCAAGCTTTACAAAACAGTTTTTAGCGGCACATCCAAACCCACTGGCGCAGGACATATTACGTTTGCGAGAGTTCGATAAAGCATCGAACACATTTATAGAAAGCATACTAAAATACTCGCACAAGGGGCGTATCCATGCAGAGTTTCATCCTTTGAGAAGCGATGATGGGGGCACTGTGACGGGTAGATTCTCAAGTTCTAATCCTAATTTGCAACAAATACCGGCGCGTGATGCAGAGATCAAAAAGATTATTCGTGGTTTGTTTCTGCCAGAAGAAAACCAGGAGTGGTATAGCTTTGACTATGCGTCACAAGAACCACGTTGGTTAGCTCACTATTGCGCGACTATGAAAGGTGCGCGTCGCCATCCTTTGATCGAGTCTGTTGTTGAGTTGTACAAGAATGACAATGCTGACTTTCATCAGATGGTTGCAGACATGGCTGACATATCTAGGAAAGATGCCAAGACAGTGAACTTAGGCATTATGTACGGTATGGGCGTGGGCAAACTAGCAGGCGTGTTGGACATAGACATAGATGCTGCAAAAGCACTACTCGCTGAATACAATAGTAAAGTTCCTTTTGTAAAAGGTTTAGCCACTGCTGTCAGTGATAGGGCACAAGAGGTGGGTGTCATACGAACAGCTTTGGGTCGCAAGTGTAGGTTTGATAGATGGGAGCCAAGGCAGTATGGATTACATAGAGCTTTGCCACTTGATGATGCGTTGCGTGAGCATGGGCCGATGGCAAACATAAAACGTGCATTTACATACAAAGCGTTGAACAGATTGATTCAAGGTTCAAGTGCCGATCAAACAAAGAAAGCGATGGCTGATCTACATGATGAAGGTATAGATCCGATGCTGACTGTGCATGATGAACTGTGCTTTAGTATTGATAAAGATGACGATGACCAAGTTAAGGATATAAAAAACATAATGGAAAACTGTGTTGACAGTCTTGTGCCATTCAAAGTTGACATTGCGAGTGGTGCAAACTGGGGTGAGATAGACTGATGGAATATGTATTACTTTATTTTATGCAAGTTACGCCTGCTACAAACTTGTACACAATAGAGACTGCCGATATGTACATGACTCAAACTGAGTGTCTCAAACAGGCTGAAGAGTTTAATTCTTTACCGAAAGAAACGGATGCTTTTCTATTCGCAACGTGTATGCCCCTGACAAAATACGTCCCGACTAAGTTGAAGAAGAAGTCTTTTCCGATGGAGTGAAATATTTTTTCTTGTACCACTCTGCAAATTTTGGTTCATCTCGAAACAGTATCATCATCTCAGCCAAAGGCATCTGCTCTGATCGAAGTATCTGAGCGTGCATTTCAAACTCTTTGACCGTTTTCATCATGTCGGTTTCTTCGACCTATCTATGTAAGAACGATAGACTCTAGCAGGGCCGATTTTATTTGCGGCTCTAGCACGTTGTTCCATGGCTACTGCGGCTTGTATTTTGTGGGCGTGTGTTCTACCGCTTGATTTTATTTTACGGACACTGGCCTTTGCATCGTCAACAGTGGCAAACTTTAGTCCGTGTATCGTGCCTCGTGGGTTCTCATCCGTATACAGATCGCTATGCTTTTTAGACTTAGCAGGCTGTCCTTTTTTACGAGGTATGCGTGGGTTAGCCATCAATAAGACCAGATTGTGGGGCGGCGTTCATTCGTTAGATCATCGAGGTGAATAAATCTACGACTGTGATCCCCAGATTGTTGGACTCCAATACCAGTAAAGTCCCCAGAATCAAGAGCCAAGTGCAGGAGATCAAGCGCATCTTCGCCATATATCCTAATGTCACAAGCGCGGCCTGATGCGTGAGCACCCGGCCCGTTTGGTTTTCTGGCCTCGATAGGGTGTTCGGGACTCCTGTATCCGCTGCTAATCGTTAGACCATTGCCGTACATGGTGCGGAGTCTTTGTACCTTTGCGACAAAGTTCAGATCCATACCGTCCTCCCCAGTATGCTGACAACGAAACTCTTCTATCGAGAAGTTTTTAAACTGTGACCAATCTTGTGACATGACCTATCCATAATACAAAGAACGTGTGTGTTTATAAATATACTTAGGACACCGATCATCGTAATAAATTTGGTGCGTTTTGAAAGATAGATCTTTGCACTTAAACGTGCAATGACGAACGAGAACGTTTGACCTGCCATCCATATAAGCATGTGTCACGCCTTGCGTGCTAAGTTGGCAAAGCACTGCTGCGATCTCAAGCACGCCCCAATCTCCTAGCTAGTTCTGCATTGCGTGCCTGTTCAATCGGATTGCTACCCAGCAAAGATGGGTCAAGATCTGCTTGGGGGGCGATTTGAGGTATTTGTAACGGTGCCTGTGGTACTGTAGCGGTGGGCTGGGGTGCAGCAATCGGTGCTTCAGGGGGCGTGAGAGGTGGATTTAAAATGCTTTCTGGCGTTCTTTTAGACATTTTATCGTAGAAACCACTGCTATCGAAAGGCGCATCAAGAGACATTCCTCTAAGCTTGTTTGCCCTTTTGTTAAACTCTTTCATTGGAAGAACGGTGTTAACCCGTGGCCCTTCCTTCTTTGATTTATTGAAATCTGATATTAAACTCCTTCCAGGTCTGTAGGGATGAAACTCTCCCTTCATAATCCGATTTGTCTCTAATCTTCCCAAGTCTCCAGACTGAGTTAATATTCTTCTGATATCTGTGTCTGATACACCTCTACGACGAGCAGCTTTAACTTTTGCATAAAGTTGTTGTTGCGTTCTAAAGATGTCTTGTTGTGCATCATCAAAAGCATCAAGACCTTGTTCCAGTGTCGTGTTAGCTCTTTTGAAAACGCTGTTAAAGTTTGCTTTTTGTCGGCCCGATAATCTTTTATAGCCCTGCCCATCAAATTCTAAGTTTCTTTTTGTGTTGGCTTCTTGTTTTCTAAACCCAGACATCATGGAAAAGAACTCCTCTTGAGGAGTCGTAATTCGCTGACCAATATCCGGCTCACCTGTGAAAGCCCTAACCAGTCTTCCCGATTCTAGACCACGAGCTTTTGGCTGAACAACCATATCTAGACCGGAAGGAGACAGGCCACCCAAGACATGATAAAAACTTTTTTGTAGTTTCTCTCCGAGATCGTCAGACTCTTCATACAATCTAAGTCCAGTGGCTGTTCTACCGCCTCTACCAAACACAGGAGATGTATCAATAAGACGTTCTGCAAGCAGTGCCTCACCTGCGAACGGTTCAAACAACTTGTTTAAAGCTTCAAATGTAGCACTTGTAATAGCGGATGCTTGGCCTTTGCCAATTTTTGAATCTCGTGAATACACTTCTAATGCTGCTCGTGCTGGAGCTAGAGCAAAGTCATAAGGAGCCATGTAACTAAAGTCTATGTACTCAGACTTTCCATCTTTTGCGTTCGATATCGGGATGATTACATGACCACGCATATAGTCTGCTGTGTTTTCTTGGAGTGCTTCGAGGTCTTCTTGCTCCATGCCCAAGGCTCTCATCGCTGAAAGCTGTGCAGCGTGTGGGATCACAAAGGCAGATGAAACATAACCGGACGCACGCTTTGCGCCAATCGCTCTGATCTGTTTTACAAACTCATCAGGATCACCACCTGCTTCGCGTATTGCTCTGGCTGCATCATCGGTTAGTTCAAAGCTCATTTCTTTCACAGCTTTGTTAACGATGTTCGCAGAGTTTCTTATAATCTCTGCTGGAAAAGCCATGAAGTTTCCAGCCACAGGAATTTTACGAAGATTTTTAATTGCTTGTGGGACACGAGAATACATAGGCATAGTTTGTTTTACTATGTCTCCTACCATGGTTTCAAAGAAGTCTGTGTCAAAGCCCTCGTTTCGTCGTGCAAGACCACTGGCTATTAAGTTTTCTTGTAGCTCTTTTGGCATCGCTAATGTGCCATCTGCGTTTCGTAACTTAATACCGGCTCTTTCAAAACTAGAAGTCAGCCGTGCGTTTTCAGCAAGAAATGAAAGTGCTTTCCAAGAATTATCTGATCCAGCGTAAAGTGTCTCTGCTGTTTTATAAACACTTTTCGGTGCGTTTACTAATAACGATCCAGCAATCGGAACTCTCTGAACTTTTTCAGCCGCATCCCGCACAAACTTTGAAGCAACCGTGTCCATGGGACGATTACCTGCACCTTCTCTTAGAAGAGCCTGATACTCATTCACAACAATGTTCTGATCTCGAAGACCTAACTTACCCATCAGTCTATAAAAATCTAAGAACTGTTCATCACCCATGCGGGAAGCAGAACCAAGAGTCAAGGCGTATGCGTCTACAATACCGCCCGTCGTAGGAACGTGTCCATTTGCAATAGCAAAGAAGTTTCCTGACAAATAGTTTCTAATCTGTGCCAATGGACTCAGCACCGTTTTACTTATTTGAGATATACCTTTGGCTTGTAGTGCAACAGACCATAGTTCGCCCAAGGGTGTTCTTGACTGCACAGATTCAACTAAAGTTGGAACGACCTCTTTCCTAACGTAAGCTCCACTTAGTGGCCCGTATCCTGATTCAAAAAGCCTCTTACCTTCTAAAGCATTTTTTCTTGATTCACTTTGCACAGCCTCTTCGACTTTTGTGTCAAACTTTTTAAAGTCGATATCAGCATCGGTTGTGCCCAGCTTAACGTATCCTTGTTCACGAAGAAGAATTTCCTCTTCGTCTGTGAACAATCTAATGTTAGGTGCCCCAGGAATGTCAGCAATTATTTTGAGTGTTTCATCTGTTGGCGCATCAATTACATCAGGGCGAATTACGAGAGGTGCTCCACCTGAAAAATCAAGGTTTCCATCGGCGTCTCTAAGATCAGATATTGTTTTGGTTAAATACGGGTTGTCGGCAACCTCTCTGTAAAACTTTAATCCAGACCCAAGTTTTGCCAGATCTTCTAACGACTCAAGATATCTCCTGACTACAGCATCTCCCTCAGTTAACTCACCTTTCATAGCCCTTAGTGTCGGTGATTTTTCAAGTATCTGAGATCGCGCTGCAAGAATGTCTTCAAAGTAGTCTACAAAAGGTACATCTAGTGGCTTTGGTAATTTTTCAGGTGCCCTTTGCAAAGCTAGTTGTTCTTCTCTTGTTAGGGCAAACCCTTTTTCAGGTCTGTTTGCTTTGCCAACACCTAGTTGTCTGTTTAAAAAATTTGTTATAGCACCTTTGTAAGCTGCATCGTCTAGTTTGCCATCTTTTATATATTTGTTTTTGATCCCAAGAGAGCGCATAGCCGCATCTACTTCTTCGTAAGACGTTTTATATTCGTCCGTTTTTTTCAGTGCCTCAATATCATCAACAACTCCAACCCCACGAGTTTCTTGATCATAGATTCTTTTTAAGTACCTGCCTTTGTTCTGTTCAAATTCTTTCAACAAACGAGATGCTTCTATCGAATTGATTTCTCCATTAGCTCTTAATTTTTCAATCTGAGCAAATGCCAAATCTGTCAGTTCGTCTACATTTGTTCGAAGCTTGGTGGCTATTGTAAGTGCTTCTTCGCCGTACATCTCTTGAAACACTCGTGCGCCCTCTGGCCCTTGATGTGAAGGGTCAGTGAGAAACTTCATCAGGTTAGTCTGAGCTTCTCCAAGATCATATTTGTTTCTACCAAGTGTACCGGCTTGTTTCTTAGCAAACTTTTTTGAGGTGTCAAAAAATGATTTCAGAGTTGTTTCACCCTCTTTAAAAACATCATCTCTAAATGCTTGAACATCCATCACTGTTTCATACAGCCCCGGATCTCTACCCCCAGCTGTCGTAAAATATCGTGCAAAAAAAGCATCTGTTTTTGGGAAATTATCTTGGAACCCTTGACCAAGACCTTTCATGGCTCCCATCACACCAGCAGCTTCCATTGTCCTAACAGCGGCGTTAGTCACGGGTGGCAAGACTTGTGCTGAAGCGGCTCCAACACCTCTGATACCTACATCAAACACACTTGATAGGGCTGCGCCTTCTATACCAAAGCGTGTCTTGTTCCGTAAAACAGTTAGTGCTTTCTCTCTACCCGACAAACCTTCTGTAGATTCAGTTTCAAGAAAGTCGGGTAAGGCATCGAAGTTATCTGACAAAGTTTCTAATCCATCTGGGCTTGCAGCAAAATCAGATATTGCTGCTCCGGCTGCATATGTTCCGACTGTTCCAGACGTTGAGTTAAGTAATCTTTTACCAAGATCAGATGCACCGAACCTTTCAGCGGATCCAAAAACACCGCTATATGTCGGCGATGTAAGTTTCGTGCCACGCGCCACTTGTCCTGCGCGTCCAAGCCATCCCGCCACAGGTATGAAAGCGGCTGTAAAATTAGTTATGTTTCTAGCAACTTCACCGGCTGTTCCTGTTGGTTCCAAACCAAGATAAGAGGTTGCCGCATCAAACCCCTCTTGAAGACCAGTTGTGAAATCTGTATCAAGAACAGAGTCAATGCTCAAAGTTGCAACTGACAGAAGCCCCTCACCAGCATCAATGATACCAGCACCAACACCCTCTGCTATATCTTGAAAGACACCGTTTTCATCGAAGTCGTTAGACTCTTCGGCTTCGTCGGATCTCCCATATGGATCAATCAAACCTTTGTCTACGTCTTCTAAATACTTTTGATACTCTTTAGATACACCAGACATAGAATCAGTTTGTCGCTTCTGCTTTTGGTAGGAAGATGCCTAATTCATCTAAAATGTCTCTGGTTATTCCGGCTGTCTTTAGTCGGTCTTCTAAATCAAACTGTTCTAAAGCAATCGCTTCCTTATTAGCTGTTTGTAGCGTGCCTATAAACTCTCTTATTTTACTTCTTAAAGATGCTTTATCTTTTTCTGTTACCTCATCTGGTGTCGACCTAGCTTTGTTGTTATAAGCTTCCACAGCGGCACCTACTTGAGCAGTTAGGCTACCGAGATTTTGTATGTCTGTACTTCTTCTCTGTAGTCCTTGATATATTGATTGTGCTTTTGCTCTGTCTTGGGGATTTCTAGGATCTAAATTATTTGTCCTATAAATATATTCGAGGTCTTTTTCTAGTGAACCTTTCCTGCCTTGCTCAGAAAGCCTGAGATTAGCTAGAGCTTTAGACGCTTCAAGTTTTCTAACAAAGCTAGATTTCTCTACGTCACGTTTTTCTTTGGCGTAGTTAATCAAGCTTTCTCTTGCTGCTGTAGCTAAGTTAACTAGCGGGTTGTCGCTTTGACCTGCTGCTGCTGTCAAACCAAAGACCATGAGATGAAAGTTCTTGTCTGCTTCTTCTAAAGACCCGCCACCTGCAATTACAGACTGTAAAAACTTCTCGTATTCAGGAGCAACAAGTGACCTCTCCTGCTCACTTAATCTAGTGGTGAGTGGGTCTACAGTCTCAGGTGGTTCGGATGTCGGTGCTTTCGGTGCCGGTGCAGCTTGTGCCGGTGCAGCTTGTGCCGGAGTAGCTTGTGTCGGAGTAGCTTGTGTCGGAGTAGCTTGTGTCGGTGCAGCTTGTGCTGAAGTACTAAACAGTGAGCCAACATCGAGTGAGTCAAGATCCTCTACAGGAGTGGTTAAAAATTTTGGCACTGCACCAAGGACATTACGCGCAGCTGATCGAGGCACTTCAACACCCGTGCGAATGCGTAAAAGAGGATCAAGAACAAACTTACTTATACGATCTCTGACTTTATCATCGGGTGATGGGCGAAGTATTGGTTGATTAGGAGAAAATATGCCACCGTAAGGAATACTTGCAATCCCGCCGTTAGCCATACGCAGTGGTTCTTGAGTGTCCCCTCTGTTTTCCTTGACTCTTTCATTTAGCTCTGATTGATACGACTGTATTTGTTTTTCCTGTCTTTGTCTCTGGGCACTAAGTTCAGGAAAATCTTCTTCAATCCCAAAGTCTGAAAATAAGAATGGGCTAGTTGTTGACGTTTCACTAGTATTTATTCCTCTAATTCCACGCCTGCCAAAAATTTCTGACTCTAAGTACCGATCTTCAAGAAGTCGCTTGAACGCTCTCTCGCTGAGAGGATCATCTCTGTTGCGATTGTAATAACTAAGATAAGATTCACCCAGTTCAGGATTGTCTTCAAACCAATCATCTATTACGTCTTCAATTCTAAACGCACCTGATGTGTCAGTAAGACGACCCATTCCAGTGTATTCAGTCCGTTCTAATTTGCCTCTTTCAAACTCAGATATTATGTCTGTATATAAACTAGATTCAGATCTTAATGCGTTTACATAATCTGGGTCTGGTGGTTGTCTAGTATAAGGAACTTCCTCTTGACCTATCATTGGCATTTTTGTTCTTTTGTTAAGGTCTTGCTGAACATCGTAAGGATTACCAAGATATTTAAGAACTGTTGGCGGTGTGACGGGATCAGGTTGCGATACACTACCTCTTCCAAACGGTACAATGAAATCAGATTGCGGTGTGACGGGATCAGGTTGCG
>VTLG01008005.1_pt1 | contig 19466 bp, 16 predicted proteins | sample 4694571 | NCBI WGS metagenome assembly VTLG01 (sample SAMN12604809, study PRJNA352737) | marine metagenome | biome: ENVO:00000447; feature: ENVO:00000209|ENVO:00000569|ENVO:01000036; material: ENVO:00002151; isolation source: viral sequences binned using virsorter ...
GGCGGTGGAACTAGTTCTGGCGGTAATAATGGTGCTGGTGGAAATGGCGGTGGTGGCGGTGGTGGCCGTGCCGAGAATGGTAGTAATTCCTATCAAGGTGGTGGAACTCATCCCTATGGAGAAGGTAGTAGTGCTAGTGGTTCTGGTGGTGATGGATATATCGGATCATTTGTAAATGGATCACCTTGGGGTAATAGTAATCCAAACAAATCTCCTGGTGGAGGAGGTGGTGGTAAAGTGTGGAGTGGTGGAGAAGGTGGTGCTTCTGGATGTGTACGAATAATTTATGGACAAGGAAGAGCATTCCCATCAAGTAATACTGGGGATGTATAATTATTCAACTATATTAGTATTTTCGGATTTTATTAGTTTTGGTGAAATATATTGACTATTTCTATCATACCTCATAATTCTTCTAAGATCTTCTTTGAACATATCAAGATAGCTAGGTCTTAGTAATGTTATTGACCTTTTCTTTTCATTTTCTCTAGTTTCATATTGATAGTTTGATAATGATACAGAGATCAATGATAATAAAGCGTGTCCAGTACCGCCTATTTCTGCAAGGTTTTTTTCTATTTCTACTGTACCATTAGGTCTTATTGCTTTCCAAGGTCCACTTTGATATCTTCTACCAGGACCATCCATTACAAATCCATCATCTATGACTAATCCTTTAGGTAAAACTAATCTATCTTTGTCATCTCTAACCTCAACAGTTTCATAAACTACTCTACCAGCAACTTCTCTGGGAGCGTTTAATTTTTCAATTCCATATTTTGCTTCAGCATATTCATATAGATTTTGATGATTTAGAGGCCATTCATTTCTAATATTTGTTATTCCAGCACTTAGGATTACAATATAATCTAATTCTGAATCACCATACATTTTAGCTGCTATAGTATCTGGACGTTCTCCTTCTTCTATATGGTACTTATTGAATAATAAAGCATTCTCTTCTAAGTAGTCTAATAATTTTACTTTTCTGAATAAATTTTTCGCTATAACATAATCACGAGAAGATAATTTATCTGGTAAAGGTGATTGGTATGCTACACTAGGTAGTTCTCTGAAGTATCCCATTAGTATCCTACTCCTTCTCCTGCAAATTCTTCATCATAGTCTTCAGCATATATTGGATTGATTTCTTTAAAGGTCATTCTAACTTGTATATTAACTGGTGTTGAATCCCCATAAGTTGCGTATGTACCTGCTCCAGTATAATTTACATTAAAGGTAGTTAATACACATGGTTTGAAAACATGTAAAAATGGATGATCTTCACCACGTCTCAGATATCTTAATATAAACATATCTGGAGATCTTAAGAATGCTTTTGCTCCTCCAGCTCCATCTAATGTACCATCAGCTTTTCCCATCTTAGCTGCCATTGATTTTTTGAAGCTTCTAATTATACGTTTTACCATCATCATTTCATCTCTATTTCTAGGAGCAAATGTCATATCAAATGGGAAGGTTCTTAAGTTAACTCCTTGGAATAATAACTCAAGGTTTGAGTTCATAATTTGACCGTTCGCCCTTGCCATTACAGAATCTGCGGTTACATTTGAACCCATAACATTTATAGCTGCTCCACTTACGGCAGCTATAAAATTATTTCTTGCTTCTTCTGAGAGGTTTGGAATTTTAAGTTCACCAGAAGCTACTCTTCCACCAAGTTTAATAGCTCCTAATGAATTATCAACTATGTTTCCCTCTGATATAGCACCACCTCCTATTGTTAATCCAATCTGTTCAAATACGTTTAGTGTATCAGCACCCCAAGTTACTGAGCAAATATCATTTACTTGTGATGGTATTGGTAATTTTACATACCATTTTACTGATTCCTTAAAGGAACCATCTTTCATACGTTTATTGATAATATCAGTACGGTTATCGTTTTGTATATTAAGATTTAGATCACCTGATCCATACTTTTTCATGTTTCCGATATCAATTTTTCCACCTGGATCAATGTTAGAAGATATATTTACATCCATTCCTTCACCTTTTCCAGGAGCAATATATTTTATTGCTTTTATTAAAAGGCAATCTTCAGTATTATCATCACTTGCTCCAACTGGATATTGCATTACTCCAATGCTTTTTCCAGCTATTTTTTTCGGAGGATCATTAACTTCTTGATCTGTTGTCCATTCGGTTAAGTATTCACCATCTTTTTGTACAGTTCCTAGATCTGACATATATGAAATAATACTGAATATTAGATATTTATACGAAATCTTGCAAATGGAATGCCATCAAGGTCACTTAGCTCTTCATCAGTGACTTCATATAGACCACCAGGCACTTCATTCCAAGTATATTGTCTATGATCATTCCAATGAAAATTGATTCCACGAAATCCCCATTCAAATATTCCAGTTACTCCAACTAAAGGATTTTGATCATATCTTAGGTTAGGTGTTTTTGGATTATATACAAAAACATAGAACTTTCCTACTTCAGGTCTTTTACCACCTTCTCTTAAAACACCTAAAATTTCTAGCATTAGATCATCAGGATGTTCTGTTCCTATTAGATTATCACGAATCTCTTTAACTCTACTCATTAGACTCCAAGTTCTTTCTCAGTGACTACTTTAAATTCCCATTGTCTATCAGCACAGTACTCTCTTGCTCTTTTCCATTTTGATTGATTTTTTGCATATTCAAATGCTTCACGTAAATATCCTTTAGTTTGGCGTTTTGGTTTTTGTGGAGGAGAGCATTGTTTTAGTGGTTTTATTTCGACAATATATTTTTTTACTATACCATTACTTTCTTTTAATTTCATATAGAAGTCTGGAAAGTATCTGTGTTGACGATTATCAACTGGAGATATGTAAGGTATTACAATTTCTTCACTTGCCCATTCTAATACGTTTGCATTTTTATCACAGTAGACCATAAATTTTCTTTCCCACAATGATCTAAATGTTATATTAGTGGGATCACCTTTATACTTGTGTGGAAAGGTTGGATAATATTTTCCTTTATAAGCCATCTAAATAGATATGATATAATAAAACTATTTAGAGTGCCAGCACCAATTCCAAAGAAAATATCTCAGATATTACCGACATTTCAAAATGTCGCACAAACATCTAATTATTTGGTGAAGTTTGCTTTACCTCCACATACTAGTAGTGGTGGATATTCTTTAGGATCTCATCTTAGAAGTAAGGGGGTTGATTTTAGATTTGTTGGAGATGAAATAGGTATGCTTTGTAGCAATGCTTCATTGCCAGGTAGTGCTATGGCAGCTGTTGATGTTGTAGGTAACTATCAAGGTGTTGTTGAAAGATTTGCTCATACTAGAAATTTTACTCAGATATCATTAGAATTTTATGTTGATAATAAGTATAAGACTTTAAAATTCTTAGAGCATTGGATGGAGTACATTTCTGGTGCTAATCCTAATTCTGCTACTGAGCAGGGATATCATTTTAAAATGAGATATCCAGATCTTTATAAGTCAAATGAAACTAGAATAATTAAGTTTGAGAAAAATTATAGACAATTTTTAGAGTATAAGTTTATTGGATTATTTCCATTATCATTAAATTCTGTAAGAGTTGGATATCAAAATTCACAAGTATTGAAAGCTACTTGTAACTTTAGTTATGATAGGTATATTTGTGGTAGATCTACATCTGCTGCTCATGATGCTGGTGTATCTGAGAATAATGATCCTAATAATGGATATGTTTGGCATAAAGGATCACTTGATTATGTACAAGATAAGATAGGCAATACTACTATTCTTAATAGCCCAACAGGACAGACTGATACCGTGAAAACAGATCAAACAGGGTTAAGAGAGTGGACTACTGATCAACCAATTACTGGTCCTGGATCTGGTTGGAAATATTTTGCAAATTAGTGCTATAAATAAAAATACTTGAACTGAGCATATTATGCCTTTACCGAAGATTTCGACACCTTCTTATGAGTTGGTATTACCTTCATCTAAAAAGAAAATAAAATTTAGACCTTTTCTTGTAAAAGAAGAGAAAATTTTAATCCTTGCTATGGAAAGTGAGGATACGCAGCAAATTGCTAGTGCTGTTAAAGATGTTATTAAGTCTTGTATTCTTACAAGAGGTATTAAAGTAGATCAATTATCTACATTTGATATTGAATATCTTTTTCTTAATATTAGAGGAAAATCTGTAGGAGAAGAAGTTGAAGTTGTGATAACATGTCCTGATGATGGGAAGACACAAGTTACATCAACTATTATGTTGGATGAGATTAAAATACAAACAAATGAGGATCATTCAACTGATATTAAATTAGATGATGAGTATACATTGAGAATGAAATATCCATCTTTAAGTGAATTTATTAAGACTAATTTTGGTTCTGGTGGTGATATAAGTGTTGATGATACTTTTGATTTAATAGCATCATGTATTGATCAAGTTTATTCTGAAGAGGAATCTTGGGCTGGATCTGATTGTACTAAGAAAGAGTTAAATCAATTTGTTGAACAACTAGATTCAAAACAATTTAAATCTGTTGAGAAATTTTTTGAGACAATGCCTAAACTTTCTCATAAAGTTAAGGTAGTGAATCCAAATACTAAAGTTGAAAGTGAAGTTGTATTGGAGGGTTTACAAAGTTTTTTCGGGTAAGTATGGCACATGAAGATCTTGCGTCATACTATAAAATTAATTTTGCCTTAATGCAACACCATAAATATAGCTTAACAGAGTTAGAAAATATGATTCCTTGGGAGAGGGAAATTTATTTAGCACTTCTTCAACAATATATTGAAGAGGAAAATTTAAAGGCACAGCAAGCAAACAATGGCTGAGATAGGATCACCAATAGCAGGAGGAATAAGAGCCGTTAGAAATACGGTATCTTCTAGTGTCTTCAGTACTACTCCTAGTAATAGGAATAACTTAAATACTTCTGTTATAACACCTTTACTAGTTCAAAATTCTCAGGGTTTAAAGGGTGTTTCTAATGATATAGGATCTCTTAATCAACAAGTATCTGCATTAAGAAGTTCTCTCAATGCGGTTAAACAAAATTTAGAAGTAGAAGCATCATTAACTAGACAAAGAGAAGCTGCTGCATCAGCAAGAGAAGAGAAATTAATAGCTTTAAAACTTAGAGAAGGTAAAGAAAGTGGTTTTGAAAGAAAAATTCAAAACGCTTTAATGGCTCCTGTTGCTAAGATTGGAAATCAGGCTAGAGGAGTTTTAGGTAGAGTAGGTAATGTATTTAAGGTATTGTTTTTTGGATGGCTTGGTAAGAGTGCCATTGATGCATATCAAGCAATATCTCTTAGAAATATTGAAAAATTAAAGCAAATTGGTATTGATGTTGGTAAAACTTTATTAACTATTGGTGGTCTTTATTTGGGTTCCAGACTTGCTTTACGGGGTACAGTTGGAATACTTGCTAGATTGGCAACAAGATCAACCAGATACACTAAGGGTTTTGGAATGTGGAAACCCTTTAAAGATATTAGGACGTTAATAGGTATTGCTGCTAATAGTCTTGCTGCTTTTGCACCGTTATTTTGGTTTGGTAAGAATAAGGGTGAAGGGGATAAAAATTGGATTCAAAGAAAATGGAGTGACGTGACAGGTGGAAATAAAGATGAAGAAGATGAAGATGGTCCAACCTCAGATATAGATGGAACCAACCAAAATAATGCTGATGGATTAGAGGAAAAAGGTGATAACTTGGAAAAGTACTCTATTCGGAGTATGTGGAAAAATCTTTGGGGAGGAAAAAAATCAGATACTAAGACTGAGAACCAATCTACTAGTATTAAACCAAAGAATCAGGGCTTATTTGGTGGATTATTTGCTAAGAAACCAAAACCACAAAAATTTGATCCTTATAAGGAATATAATCAAGGGGAATTTGTTAGTGTAAGAGGTCAAGTTAGTAAAATTGATGAAATGGGTATGCCTCAACCAGTTGATAAGAGTGAATTTTATAATGCTCAAAAAGAGGATACATCTGAAAATATTTCTGCTTCTTCTAATAATAAAGATATTAGTGCTATTAAAAGGGATCCTGATACATCCAGTAATTTAGCAGCATTACCACAGGAAGAACCAGTTGTTGTTCCTGTACCTCAAGAAAGTGGTAGTGGTACTACTAAACAACCATCTGGTGGTATTTTTCCTGGTGGTGGACAATCAATACCAAAAATTCGTCCTACAGATTTTAATAATAATTATGTTTATCATGCTTATCAGCAATTTAATCTATCTCCTGTAGTATAGTATGTCAGTACAGGTAGTTAAAAAAACCCTACTTACTAGTGGTAATAGTATTAAGAACATACGGAGTAGTATTGGTTCTTTTACTAATAGTTTAAAATCTGCTAATAAAACTCATTCTCGTGCTGCTGTATCTACTACTAGAAGTAATAGATTTTTAAAGGGTTTAATAGTTAAAGATGAGAATTATTTTCAAAGAAGAAGAGAGGCTGTATTAAGAAAAGAAAGAGAAGATATTATAGAAGCCTCTAGAGTTGGTGGCGTTGTTAAATATAGTGGTAAAACTGCTGGTGATAGTACAAAGGGATTCCTTGGACGTGTTATGAATTTCTTTGGTATTGTTATGTTGGGTTGGGCAGTTAAGAATTTGCCTTGGATTATTAAAGGTGGTCTGGGTTTAATTAAGAATGTTACGGGGTTAGTTAATATTTCTCAGGGGTATGTACAAAATACTCAATCTACTCTTGAAGAAATTGGACGTACTGTTCAAACTAGTCAAACTAAATTGAAAGAGTATTCTTTTGATGATGAAAAACAGCAGATGGAGAAGGAACAGGAGACTATTAATAATAATCTTAATATATTAGATACAGATTTTGCTATGACTTTTGCTGATATATTTGATAATGAGAAGAATGGATTAGGTCAGTTTTCTAAATGGTTGAAAGGTGATGGTGGAACACCACCTAAAACTGAAAATTTGGATGGGACTGAAGTAGATAATAAAGAAGGTGGTGAAGATAAAAATAAAGAAACTGAAGGTAAGAAAGGTAACTGGTTTAGTAATATCTTTAGGAAGAAAGAGAAGGAAAAGGAAAAAGAAATAATATCAAAAGATCCTACCAAAGAACGTCAGAAGCAAAATGATAAGAAAGAATCTGAAATAAAACAGGTAGAGAAAGAAGTCAAGAAACAAGATGAAGAAGATGATGAGTTTGATCTTGATCCAAAGATAGCAAGTGATAAAACACAACCTTTAAGAAAAAGGTTTGAGAATGGTTATATTCCTGAAAAGGAGATATTGTTTAAGGATAAGAAAGGTAAACAAAAAAGTAAAATAAACCCAGAATGGGTTGAATATCAAGAATGGATAAATGACAGTGGTTTTGATATGTTTGCTGATGGTGGTCGTCCAGAAGTTGGTAAAACAAGTATTGTTGGTGAGAAAGGTCCAGAGTTATTTGTTGCTGATAAACCAGGAACAATTATACCAAATGATAAATTAAATAGTGATTCTTTCTTTCAGAAGACTGTTACTCATAAAGGTACATCTTTAGATGAAGTAAGAATGAGGAGAAAGGATAGGAGTAGATATGAGAAGGCAGTAGAAGAACTTAAAGAAAAGCAGAATGGTATAATATATCATGATCAGGATGAGGCATTAAAAGAAAAATATATTTTTGGTCCAAGAAAAGCTAGAAAGAATAATACAACACCTCCACCAGCACCAGAAATTAAGCTTATTGTTGATGGTGTTGAGAGTAATAAATCCTTAGAGTCTAATATTAAAGTTCAGAAAAAACCTTCTGTTGCTGAGACTATTAAAAAGGAAAGGGTGGGACCAACTATTATAATACCTATGCCAAGTGGAGGTGGATCTAGACCACCAGCACCTCCAGTTCCAGGACCTGGAGATGCTGGTCGTGAAAACAACTCTCCACCTGTGTTAAATATGATTAGGATATTACAAGATTTAGAACTTTCTTACACATAATGGCAGCAAAAGATCCTTCAAAATACGAACAAGTATTATTACAATCAGCAAATGGTGAGAGAACTGTTGATATTTCTCGTGGAACCATTATGATTGATTATTATGAGAATATTTTTTCGCCTACAATTTCTGCTAAGGTACAGGTTGTAAATACTGGTGATACTATTAAAGGTAAGGATGATAAACTCACTTCAGTTTATAATGGTTTACCATTACGAGGTGGTGAAAGACTTAGATTAAAAATAGAAGGTAATTCTGAGGATAATCCAGGATTAGATTTTGATTCTGATCCAGATAGATATCTTTATGTTTCTAGTATTACGGATGTATTGACTTCAACAGAAGGAGAATTCTTTACGTTGAATTTATATTCAAGAGAAGCATTAACTAATGAGACTACACGAGTTGGATGTAAATATCCATCATCTTCACCAATATCTGAAACAGTTAAGGATATTATCAAGAAATATTTAAAATCTAATAAATTGGATGATGAGAATGTAGAAGAAACTGAAAATCCATATGGTTTTATTGGTAATATGAGAAAACCATTTACAGTTATAACTTGGTTAGCAGCAAAATCTGTTCCTGGAACTGCTAAAGGTAAGGATGCTACTGCTGGATATGTATTTTTTCAAACTAAAGATGGGTATGTATTTAAATCTATTGATAAATTAATAACTGATAAACCCTTTGAAAAACCTTATTTTTTCCAAGAAGTTGTTCAGGGTGGTAAAGTTAATAATGATTATAAGATTCTTAATTATTCTACAAATCAAAATCAAGATTTGATGGAAAAGTTAAGAAAGGGAGCATTCTGTAGTCATACCATGTATATGAATCCTGTCACATTTGAATATACTCCATATGATAAAGGATTATTTAAACTAGAAGATTATGCGGGAAAGGCAGCAACATTGGGTAAGGAAGTTGAGTTACCTCCAGTAAGTGAAGGGTCTGATGATAATCTGGGTGATATTCCAAGTAGAAATATGACTGCTATTTTAGATATAGGTACAGTTGAAAAGAATGTTAATTTACAACCAAATGCTGATCCTGGTAGAATACAATCTCAGTCTATGATGAGATATGGTTTAATTACTACTCAATCTTTGAATATGATGATACCTTCTAATACTAATTTGAGAGCAGGAGATATTATAGAATGTCAATTTCCTAGAGTTGATAGAGAGGAGGTAAAAGAATTGGATGAGGAGCAAAGCGGTCTATATATGATTAAGGCATTATGCCATCATTTTGATGCTACGGCTTCATATACTTCATTAGAATTAATTAAAGATACATTTGGACCTCAAGAGAAATGATAGAAGAATCCTTATTAAAAAGTAATTTTATTGGTAGAGATGGGTTTCGTTGGTGGGTAGGTCAAGTAGCACCAGAGGAATCTCAAGGTGGACAGATAAATGGTGCTGGATGGGGTAATAGAGTTAAAGTTCGTATTATGGGGTATCATCCACATAGTACTGTGGAATTGGCTGATGAGGATCTTCCTTGGGCACAAGCACTTTTAGGTGTTACTGATGGTTCTGGTAAAGGTAATAGAGCAACAAATGTAAAATTATCTCCAGGTGATAATGTAATTGGGTTCTTTTTAGATGGTGATGATGCTCAATTACCAATGATTATGGGTGTATTAGGGAATACTAGATATTCTCCTAGTGATGATTATGCTGGTCCTTTTAAACCATTTACTGGATTTACTAGTAAGATTGAGAATGATGGTGGAAATATTATAAACAGTGAAGCAAACGAGATGAATGCGAAGTCGCAAAAATCTCCACAACATATACCACCCACTCTTGTTAAGGCTCTTCCAGAAGATGCTAGAGCAGCTTTTAATGCTGTTGGTGAAACTGTTGTTGCTGCTAGTACTGATCCATCATCAACTGTGAAGAAGATTAATAGTGAAGTTGATAATTTAATTAGTAGAGTTAAAACAATATCAGATGGTGCTCAAGGTGCTTTAGGTAGTGTATCTGGGAAAATTGATAGTTTGGTTGGTGGTGTAACTGATAAGATTACTGGATTATCTGGTGGTATTGTTGGTAATATGTTAAACACTGTTTATAGTGGGGGTTTAGCAGATGCACTTAAAGGTGGATTAGATACTTTATATTCTTCAACATTTGCGTCTACATTAGCTGCTACAGGTAGTAAATCAGCAGCAAAATTAGCTGGTTCTGCAGCACAAAAAGCTATGATTCCAGGTGTTGGTGCTATACAGAAGGCTTTACCTTGTATAGCAAGTAAAATAATGGGTACTATTGGTAAAGCAATTAAACAATTACTGACTAGTATAATTGATAATGTTAGTAATTTTGTTACATGTGTAGCACAGCAGTTTGTTGGAGGACTATTTAATCATATTATTGGTGGAATTACAGGTGTTTTAGGACCACTTCTTGGTGGAGTTGATAAAATTTTAGGTGGTTTTAATTTGGGTGGATTCCTTAGATCAAAAGCAGAAGGTATACAGGGAATAATTAATGCTGTTACTTGTGATACTAAGAAACCAACATATAACTCAAAAACTGGTGAATGGACAATTGGTAAAGGACCTAAAAATGCTCTTACTGTTGCTGTTGATGAGATTATAAAAGTTGCTAATGCTGCTGACAAGTTATCAGAATCTTTAGTTGATGGTATTCAAAAATTAAGTATTGCGACTGGATCTTTAGGGATGTTTGATTTCTTAAATCCAAGTGTAAGTAATCCTGGATTTAAGAGTGGACTTGGTGAGTGTTATGCTGGACCACCATTAAATTGTGCTGGAATAAAGATTAATATTTTTGGTGGAGGTGGTACACAAGCACTTGGAAAGGCTATAATAGGTGATATTGTTGGTGATGATGCTGAAGCGGTTGGAAGTCTTATTGGTGTTGATTTGGTTAGTGGTGGTTCTGGATATATCACTCCACCATATGTTGAAATAACTGATAATTGTAATAAGGGATATGGTGCTATAGCTAGAGCAGTGGTTGATCAAGATGAAAATTCACCTACTTATCAACAGGTTACTGATATTTACGTTGTATCTGAAGGTGAAAATTATCCTGTTCCAATAGGTGATGATGAACACATTATAGATGATGTAATTATTGTAAAACCTGGTATTGGTTATGGTGGAGATGATACGATTACTGATGATGATGGTAATGAGTATGGAATTATTGTAGATGGTAGTGGTAGAATTGTTAGTGTTACTACTCCAGATAATACTTTAAATAGCCCACCCAAGGTAACAAGTGCGAAAACTCTTAGAGTTAAATCTAAAACTGGATCAGGTGCTATTTTGAAACCTAAATTAGCTGTTAGACCTACCTATCAAGGTGAAGTTAAGCAAGTTATTGATTGTATTAGTTGAAATAAATAATATGGTATGGTATTAACTAATGTCAGAAAGACCAGCTGAAAAACAAAATTGGCAGCAAAGACAGTACATTTCTTTTGGACCACACTTTAGAATTGATACTGCCAATCCTCAAATGGGATTAAATGGAAGTATAGTATATGATCTATTTGCCCAAACTTCTAGTGGTGATAAAAGTGTCGTTGGAATGGCTAACGGTGGAATTTATCATATCTACAATGATCAAACAATTGAGATAGTAGGTGGACAAGAGGATGAATCTGGTGGAGTTAATATTAATATTGTTGGTAAGAATGGTGATGTATGGATAACTGCTGAGAGAAATGGTGAAGTAAAAATAAGAGCAAAGAATATAACTATTGATGCTGATGATAATATTGATTTGGTGGCAGGTAATAATATAACATTGGATGCCAAGAATAGAATTTTATTGAAATCTAATGTAGCAGATTGTGATGCTTTAACTGGTAATTTAGCACCAAGAGATGTTACTTTTATGGGACAAGTATTTAAGAACGCAGCAGGTGGTGGATCTGTTACTGACATGATTCCAAGTGGAGGTCCAATAGTATAATGACCGAGAATAATACCGCTTCTGGACCTGCTGAAAAGTTTCCACATGCTCCACAATATAACGATGATAGTACTGATACAAATACTATTGGTAATGTAACGGAGTTTAATAATGATGTTTATGTTTATGGAAAATTATATGCTGATTTAGTTGGTGGATTAACTGGTGATGGTGGTGCTTTAGAAGTAGATTCATTAATTGTTAATAACAATTCTACTTTTAATGGTGATGTTAGAGTAAATGCTGAAATAGATACAGATTATTTAACTGTAAGGCATAGACTTAATGTTGGTCTTGCTGGAACTATATTTACTGCTATATCACAATCAAAACCTGGTGAAGGACAACCTGTAGGTAGAGTTGGTATAGGAAGTACACTTCCTGATGGTAGATTTCAGATAGGTGTTGGTGGAGAAGGTTTAGATCCTTCAGAACCATTTTCTCCTTTTATATCATCACTTATTGTTACTGATGATGGTAATATAGGTGTCGGAACTACTACTCCTATAGGTAGAGTCCAAATTGGATATGGACTTACTTCTATAACTATTCTTCAAAAAGATAGAGATCCTGGAGATCCAACTACTACTGCTCCTGGAGTAGCTAGAGTTGGTATAGGGACTACTGTTCCTGATGGAGCATTGCAAGTTGGATATAGAGAAAAAGGTTTTATTGTTACTGATGATGTATTAAATAATGTTTCTTCTGTTGGTATAGGGACTACTATGCCATTCAATAGATTCCAAGTCGGATCTAAAGAAAATTCTTTTGTTGTTGATGGTTTTGGTATTACTGGTATAGGTACTTTAAATCCTACTGCTGTCCCTAATTATACACCAGGATCTCAAGGTGATATTAAATTAAATGTAACTGGTACTGTAAAAATTGATAGAAATATTATTGACTCTGCTGATTCTCCAGGTGTAAATGGTTATTATTTGAATAGAGATGGAGATGGAATTAGATGGATACAAGCATCTCCTCTTAGTTTGGAGGGAATGTATGTTCAAGATGAAAGTGTTTATTTACCTAATAATAATGCTGCTCAATTATATACAACTCTAAACTTTAGGCAGCAGAATAGTGCTGGATTGGGAACTGATACAATAATTCCTATACCTGATCCTGAAAATCCTACAATGATTGCGAGAATATTATCTCAAGATTTATGGGGACATCAGGGATTAGGTAATAACGCATCCATTTATAGGATGACTAGAGTTGGAATTAATAATCCAAATCCTGCTACATGGTTGGATGTATCTGGATCAATTCATGCTACAAGTGACGTTGACTTCGATTCTACTTTAAATGTAGATGGTGATGTAACCTTTAATGCTATACTTGATGTAGATGGTGCTACGACTCTTAATAATACACTAGATGTAGATGGTGCTACAACTTTAAATTCTACTTTGGATGTAGATGGTGGAACAACTCTTAATGATACATTAGATGTAGATGGACTTACTACATTTAATAATGTTACCGATTCTAGTAATTCTCAATCAGGATCTGTTCAAATTGATGGTGGTGTTGGTATAGTAAAGAAATTAAATGTTGCTGGTATAACTAAAATTGAGAATTTAACAAACTCATCAAATAAAGATGATGGTGCTTTAGTTGTTGAGGGTGGTGTTGGAATTGAGAAAAATTTACATGTAGGTCAGAATACAAAATTATGGGGAACTTTAGAATTAGAAGATAATATAATTGATGAATTAGATAGCAGTGGATATAACTCTAGTAAAACTAGAAATGATTGGAGATTATCTTCTATTGCTTCTGGAGTAAAGTGGAGACCTTCTGGAGTAGAAACTAAGAATATTATTTGGGTGACTAAAGATGGTGATGATACAAATACTGGATTGTTAGAAGGTGATTCTTTATTGACAATTGGTAAAGCAGCAGAAATAGCTCAAACAGGTGATACAATTAAAGTTCGTTCTGGTGTTTATACTGAAACTAATCCTATTGGGTTAAGAGATAGTGTTACTGTAACTGGGGAAGATCTAAGATTGGTAACAGTTATACCTGATACTCCAACTAAAGATGTTTTCCATGTTAGACCAGGATGTTTGATTCAAAATATGAGTTTTCGTGGTACATCTGTAGCACAGGATCATCCTAATTGTGCTGTAGTTGCTTTTCCACCAACACAGGTTGATGTTACTAGTGGAGATTACTCTCAAGCACAGAGAGGATATATTGCTTGGGGACCTGCAAATCAAGGACCATCTGGAAGGTATCAGAGTCCTTATGTTAGAAACTGTACTAACTTTATGACTGGTAGTATTGGTATGAGAATTAATGGTGATCATGTTGATGCTTCTTTTGGTGGACCAAATGATCTTGGACAAGATTTGAAGAGTATGGTGTGTGATTCATTTACACAATATAATGAAGCAGGTATTGGTGTTTCAATTACTAATAATGCTTATGCTCAGTTAGTTTCTATCTTTACTATTGGATGTGAAATAGCAATTTATTGTGATACTGGTGGACAGTGTGATCTAACAAACTCTAACTCATCTTTTGGTATATACGGTCTTTATGCTGATGGTGTTGGTGATATTGAATTTGATGGAAATACAAAGGTTGGTATAAATGGTGAATCTGATGTGGTTCAGGTGAAAAATACTCAAGATTTCAATAGTCCAAGGGAATATAGGACACCATTTGATGGTCAGGGTGCTTATTTCCACTTAAATATGAATAATTATAATGATGTTGCTCCAGGAGTTAATGGAATTGTAACTCAACCACTTCAACTTATTAGAAATGTAAAGGTTACTTATGGTGGACAACCAGGTGATTATAGTGCTTCTGCTCCTCCAATTGTTACTGCTACCTTACCTAAAGGTCCAGAAGCAATTCTTGCTGAATTTTCACCTAATGTAAGTGCTGCTGGTACAATCACTTCAATTGATGTTATTGCTAGTGGTAGAAATTTCTTACCAGTAAATAATAATTCTGCTACTAGAGATAATAGTAAAGAACAGGAAGTTGTAATTAGTATTTCTGGTACTGGATCAGCAACTGCTGAAGCAGATATGGATCCAATATTATTCACAGTAGATGAAGCAACAGAGGCATGGACTACAGGATCTAATGCTGGATTATCAACAGTAACATTTAATCAATTTATTCCATATGCTGTTGCTGCTGATACTAAGATTGAATTTGTTAGGTTGAGTAGAATTATAACCAGTTCACATTCATTTGAATACATAGGTGCAGGTACAGATATAAATACAGCTAACCCATTCCAGGCTGGAAAACCGATCCCCGCAAATGAAGTTGTTGCCATTAATGGTGGACAATGCCCATTTACAAGTACGGATCAAAAAGGTAATTTTAGGATTGGTGATGGATTGACTATTGATCAAACAACGTCTACAATACGTGGTAGAGATTTCAATAGAGCAATACAAGCACAATTAACACCACTGATATTAGCACTTAGATAATATGGCAATAGCACCCGTAAATAAGTTTTTAAATATTGCTGTTCCTGTAGCACCAGGAGTACAAAAATTATACGAAGTTCCTACGGGAACTACCTCATTACTTCTTTATGCACAGGTTTCTAATGTTGGTGTAGGAACTTATCCAAAAGTTACCTTTTGGCAGAGAAGAGAAAGTAGAAGTACTGGTAATACTAGAGATGTAAGAATTATAAAAGAAGTAGAGATTCCACCCAATGATGCTGTTATTTTAGTTGATGGTAGAATGGTGTTGGAGAAAACACCATTAGTTGTTGATAGTGTTTATGTTAAAGGGCATCAAGAACGGGTTGGTATCATAACAGGTGTTGATTATGATGAACCAACAGGTATTGCTACAGTTATGTGTAATGATACTCATAGATTGAATGCTGGTGAACCTATAACTATGGGTGGAATATATTTTACTTGTGGTAAATTTTATACTCCTGGCAATAGTACTACATATAATCCTACTACTGGACTTCTTGTATTAGATATAGGTGCTCATTCATTGTTGGTTGGTGAAACTATTAAGATTAAAGATAACGCAATGAAGTTTACCTGTCTTCAAGACGGTGGTGCTACTCAACATGAATATCCAAGATCAACTGACCCTGTTAGTGGTAATAATCTAAGTATTACAGCAGTTACAGCAACTACTATTACAGTACAGGTTCTTAGTACAGTTCCTTCTACAAATACTACTGCTCATACATTTGTTCCTGATAGTGGAGTTGCTAATTCTATTAGTGATAATGCGTATACTGGAATAACAACAAATATATTCCCAGATCCACAACAAGGATATGAAGTAGATTCAATAGTTGATCAGGTGGGAACTTCTAAAACATTTACTACTTATCTTGGGGGTGCAAGTGGAAATGTTCATAATTATGAACCAGCAGTACATACATTTGTTCGTGGTCAATTAAATGCTGTTGAATTAGTGACTACTACCAGTAGTAATCATACATCACAGTCTTTACTTTCTCCTACAACTGGTACTTCATATAATCCAAATGATGGTCTTTTAACAGTTACAACAACTGGTGCTCATGGATTAACTACTAATGATGTTGTTAAAATTGCTGATGAATCTTTAACATTTGAATGTGATAAGGATAGTAGAGCAACGCAGCATTTATATCCAAGATCAACTGACCCTATAAGCAATAAATGGATTCCTGTTACTGTAGTTTCTGCTAATACATTTACTGTTAAGGTATTGGATGTAGTTCCTTCTATTGGAGATACATCTACTCATTATTATATGGATGGTTCGGCTAATAGTATTATTAAATCTGGTAGTAGATTTAATGTTTATGGATCAACTTATGATCCAAAATCAGGTGAAGTTGTTTTAAAGATTGGTGCTAATGATCTTCAAAATGGAGATACTATAAGAATTGCTGACAATTCTCTAACTTATACATGCACTATGGATTTGAATAATAGTGAACATACTTATCCTCGTGTAACAGATCCTGCTTCAGGATCTATTTTAACTATTGCTGTAGCAGTTACTAATGAATCTATTAGGGTTAATGTTGGTAAATCATATTCAGGTGGTTTTGTTGCTCCACTACAAATGGAACTTAGTGCGAGTATTCTAGAAAATAGTAATGTATAATGCCAAAGTATTTAAGTGGTAGAGTAAAGAGAGATTCTCAGGACAGATTAGATCCTGAAAGGTATACTTATCTGGGTCTTGCTCAAGCAGAACCCAATCTTGGTGATCCTAATACTAGCCCACAGGTTCCTTCTGGACAGCAATATCAATTAGTAACTGTACCCAGTAAACCTGGAGAAAGATTTTGGGTTCCTATTGGTGGTGGATTAATTCCTGGTGCTATTAGTGTATATGATGAAGGATCATTAGTTGGTACAGCAAATAGTATAACTCAACTTAATTTTGAAGGTTCTGCTGTAAATGCTTTTGTAGATGTTTTAAATCCTTCAGGCCATCCTGGTATTGCTGCTACTGTAACTGTTATTCCAACTACTATTGGAGCAGATCCACCACCATCACCTAGACATGGTGAATTATGGTGGGAATCAGATTCTGGTGATTTATTCATATATTTTTGTGATGCGAGTGGGGATTGTAACTGGGTTACTGCTAACTCTGGTGGTGGTAATGTAAATCCTGGACCACCTGGTCCTCCAGGTCCTCCAGGAACTAATGGATTAACTGGTCCTGCTGGTCCTCCTGGACCTTCTTCAACTGTTCCTGGACCTCCTGGATCTCCTGGTGGACCAGGTCCAGGTGGACCTCCTGGACCTCCAGGTACAGATCCTGGTCCTCCTGGTCCTCCAGGACCGCCTGGTGGTGTAACCACATTTATCGCATTAACAGATACACCTAGTTCCCATAGTAATGGTAAATGGTTAAAGTCTGATGGTACTGATCTTGTATGGGAAGATGCTCCTGCAGCATCTGCTGGTGGACAAGATACTGAGATTCAGTATAATGATAGTGGTAATTTGAATGGAGCAGACTATTTTAAATATACTGATAGTGGAACAAATGAAGGTGATGTAACATTCTTTGGAGCAAATTCCAACTTATTTTGGGATCAGAGTCTTGATTCACTGTCCATGTCAAATGGCACATCTTTTGTTTTTGGTCAATTAACATCTCCTCCTAATTTTACAAATAAAATTTATGGTGATTCTAGTGGTAATGGATTTTGGGATGCATCTGAACATTCTGGTAATATAACATTATTTGGTAAATCTGATAATGTTGGTAGTCATAAGATTATTATAAAACCTAATGATTCTAAGAACAGCATTATTGCGACTGCTAACGCTGAAGTATCTTTGTGGTATAATGCTATTAAACGCTTAGAGACTACTGATGATGGTATAAAAATTACGGGTGGTATTCAAGATAAGGATGGTAATTTAGGTGCAGCAGGTCAAGTATTAAGTTCTACGGGAACAGAACTTGATTGGATTACTGTTTCTGGTAGTGGTGCTAGTACTTTCTTAAATCTTACTGATACTCCAAGTTCATTTGTTGCCGAAAGATGGCTTAAAGTGAATGCTGCTGGAACTGCTCTTGAATGGACAACGGCTCCTACTACTGGTGGAACAATAACCACGGATGACACAGCTCCAAGTAATCCTACTGACGGTACTCTGTGGTGGGATTCTGAAAAAGGTATTTTAAATATCTATTATCAAGATGCTGATAGTTCACAGTGGGTTAACGCTAGTGGTAGGGCAAGTGATGGTGGTGGTGGAATTCCAGCATTTGAAAGTAAATGGAGAATTCCTTTGGGAATCTAAATAGTAAACAGGAATTTAAAGATTATGGCAGCAACAGTTTATAACGGAGTAATGCAGGGTACGGGAGCAGATCATATACAAACTCTCTATACCAACAATACTAGTGGAAATGTCAGAATAATATTTAATTACATTGAAACTGGTAATGGATCTCCTGGAGTTTGGCGTATCTATATTGGTACAACAAGTTCTCCCAGCCATGCTAGTGGTGGTGATCTTGATACAATAGAGCTTAATCCACCTAGTCAATCCGTATATGGAAAGGGAATAGGATATATGTATAATGGTGATAATGGTAATCATCATGCATGGGCTTCAGCAGGATTTTTTCTAACTGAACTTATGTTACCTGCTAATAATGCCATTTATGTAAGAATACCTCCACAGATATCTTCTAATGTAAAAGCTATTGCTTATAATTTTACGGTAATACCAGAGGGTAACTGATGGCAGTAAATTTTCCTAGTCCAGCATCATCTGGTCAAACTCATACTCATAATGGTTTGACCTGGAAGTTTGATGGAACTACTTGGCAAATACAACAAACAGGTTCTGGTGGTACAGCAACATATACATTACCAGTAACTGCTTCTAGTGGAGATGTTCTTTGGACATTAACAGGAACAGATGGATCAACAGATCCAGTTAAATTAAAAGCAGGTACTAATATAACAATTGATACTACTAATGTTTCAAGTGGTGAGTTTGAGATATCTGCTAATGCTGCTACAGACACTAATACAGAG
>VTLG01008916.1_pt1 | contig 19466 bp, 25 predicted proteins | sample 4694571 | NCBI WGS metagenome assembly VTLG01 (sample SAMN12604809, study PRJNA352737) | marine metagenome | biome: ENVO:00000447; feature: ENVO:00000209|ENVO:00000569|ENVO:01000036; material: ENVO:00002151; isolation source: viral sequences binned using virsorter ...
CCACAGGGTGATGCAATACTGCAAGCATTGTTGTTACATTTTGTTGTAATTATTACTCCCTCCAGAATCGCTTCAGACAGGCCGAATTTCTTCAGGTACTATAGCATCATAATGACATCAGAAGGCTGTTGTAGGCTCTTCTAGGCTGCTTAGAGCGTACAGGAGGGGAGGGTTGCAAAAAATTTTTTTTTATATACCCTGCCGAGGAACTTAAATATATATCCGTAATCTTCGTTACTAATAAAGATGTACTACTTTGTTTCTACTTTTATAGATAATTCAGGTGCTTGAATATTAACTGTCTCTACTGACTCTCCGATAACCTTGCCTAATGAATCTAATATCTGGGCTGCTGTCTGTAATTGACCTTTTGAAACTGCCTTGTTGAATAATCTAACTCTCATTGCTTGAAGTCTTGGAAGCATATTTTCTCTATCTTTCTCCCAATCTTCGTTATTCCATTGCTTTACTCGACTCCAATCGCTCCAGGCGGAAGTTTCTGCGATGCCTTCAATCTTTGCGTGTTCTAAAACAAGCTGTCTTGTTGTTTTCCCTTCTAGTTGACGAGAATACAATCTTTGACTTCTAGCTTGGATATGCTCTTTTGTATTGCAAGCAAATTTAGAGCGTCTTTTTCTTTTTTCTTGTTGTTGTTTCTGTTCTTCTGGGATAAAACCAGACATAAACGATTCAGCCACGGACTCAATCAGATAAGGTATTAATTGAATGATAACCTAGAAATATGAATTTAGGCTATAAAAAGGGGGTAATACTTGAAAAATTTGTTATTTTTTAGTGTATGCCTGTAAAAACCGCACCAGAAATCAGCTTAAGATATGCCCAGGGCCAAGTTTTTAACTGCGATAAACGATTTCGTGTCCTTGTAGCTGGAAGAAGATTCGGAAAATCATATTTATCTTGTATTGAATTAATTCGTGGAGCGATAAATCGACCAGGGGAGACATATTTCTACTGTGCACCGACATATCGCATGGCAAAAGACATTGCGTGGAAAGAATTAAAGAGATTAGTGCCTAAAATCTGGATAAAAAGCAAAAATGAGACAGATTTGAGAATTGAATTGATAAATGGGTCAACTATTGAGTTAAAAGGAACAGAAAATGCAATGGCTTTGAGAGGAAGAAGTCTTTCAGGGGTAGTGTTAGATGAAGCAGCGTTTATGGATCAAGATGTATGGGCGGAAGTTATCAGACCAGCTTTAGCAGATAAGCAGGGGTGGGCGTTATTTATTTCTACACCTGACGGTACTGCCAGTTGGTTTTATGATATGTGGTGTTTTTGTGGAGAAACTGAAAGAGATGATTGGCAAAGATGGAGTTTTACCACGATTGAAGGGGGTAATGTCGCTCCAGAAGAAGTCGAAGCAGCTAGAGGTCAATTAGATGCGAGGACATTTAGGCAAGAATTTGAAGCTAGTTTTGAGAATTTAACTGGTTTAGTAGCTATTAGCTTTGATGATGACAATATTGACAAAGAAGTACAGGATTTTCATTTAATGCCTTTAATCATCGGATTGGATTTTAACGTTGACCCTATGGCAGGAATTTGTGCTGTTAAGCATGAAGACAACTTATATGTCTTTGATGAGATCATGTTGACGGGTGGAGCTACAACTTGGGATTTTGCTGAAGAAGTTATTAGAAGATATGGGGTAGATCGAAGAGTAATTGCTTGTCCTGATCCTACGGGTAGTGCAAGAAAGACAAGTGGGGTAGGTGTTACAGACCATACGATTTTAAGAAGAAACGGTTTTACTGTAATGAGTCCTAAATCACCCTGGAAAATTAGGGATAAAATCACTGCTGTTAATACTGCTTTGCTTGATGCTAATGGAGAAAGGCGAACTTTTATACACCCAAGATGTAAAGAGTTAATAAAATCTCTTAGAACCCTGACTTACGCTCCAAATACAGGTATGCCAAACAAAAATTTAGGGGTTGACCATGCTTTTGACGCTTTTGGATATTTATGTTTACAACAATTTAACCTTGCCAAGCCAGAGACATTAGGCCAAACTTCGTTTAGAATATATTAAGAACTACCTAATTCTTATCATGTACCATTCTACGACTAAGAAAAAGAAGAAGAAAAAAAAGGGAGGTAAGAAACGTGGCGAATGTTCCTGTAAATAAAGCGTTATACTCTAGGGTAAAAGCGGAAGCTAAACGCAAATTCGCTGTTTATCCTTCTGCTTACGCCAACGCATGGCTTGTACGAGAGTATAAAAAGCGTGGTGGCACTTATCGCACGGGAACTAAGAAACGTGGCAAGAAGTAGTGGCGGTTTAACCCGTTGGTTTAAAGAAAATTGGGTTGATGTAAAAACAGGAAAGCCTTGTGGCCGTCAAAAAGGCGAAAAACGAGGCTATCCAGCTTGCCGACCAAGTAAACGTGTATCAAGTAAGACACCTAAGACAACAAAAGAGATGTCAAGTGCTGAAAAAGCACGATTTAAACGTGAAAAAACAGGAAGTAAGAAGATAACTTATCAACATAGACGTAAAAAGAAGAAAAAATAGCTGTGAAAAACTCAGTTTCAAGGTAATATAATCATATAAATACTTTTTTCTTAGAATCATGGCATTTTTTCGTGGAGAAGAGGGTTCTGTCTTGTTTGATAAGGCAGGATCTTCTGCTACTGCGGTTGCAGGAACTACATCATGGTCTTTAGATATTACTAAAGATGTTTTAGAGACAACAGATCATGGTGATACTTTTCGTAACTACACAGGTGGCTTAGTTTCTGGTACAGGAACAGTTGAACTTCAATATACTCAAGAAGCTTCAAGTGCTAAAAGTGCTGAATTGATTAATGATATTTTAGCTGCTCCATCAACTGAAGCTGAATCAGCAAATGCACAGTTTAAATTGTATTTAGATACAAGTGGTACTAAAGGATTTACTTTTGATGCAATTATTACAAGTGCTTCTTTCGGTACAACAGTTGGTGATTTGACTACTGTTAGCTGTTCTTTCCAAACCTGTGGAACTATAGCTGGCAGTCTAGAATAATGCCAAAAGGCTCTTATTCTAGTAAGCAGCGTAAATTAGCTAGGGTTGCTCCTCCTAGAGATAAAATTACGTCTGCTGATTTTAAAAAGCTACGTTCTAAGAAAAAAAAGAAAAAGAAGTGAAACTAACTCCTCGTCAAAAAACTTTATTATCTAAGCACTCTGAGCATCATAGTGCAAAGCACATGGAGTTTATGAAAAGGCGAATGAGAGCAGGAGATAGTTTTACTCAAGCCCATAAGAAGGCACAAGCAAAGGTGGGCAAATGAGAAAAAAACGTAAACAAGTAAATTTAAGTGTAGGCAGGGGAGAAAAGTCTAAAACTGGTGGATTAACTGCAAAAGGCCGTGCGAAATACAATCGTGCCACAGGAAGTAATTTAAAAGCACCTGTTACAGGAAAAGTAAAACCTGGTAGTAAAGCAGCCAAAAGACGAGCATCTTTTTGTGCAAGAATGAAGGGTATGCCTGGACCAATGAAAAAACCTAACGGTAAACCTACTAGAAAGGCGTTAGCATTAAGAAAATGGAGGTGTCGTTAAATGACATACGCATTGCCAGGTATGCTGAAAACCAGTATTACCGCTACCACATATATTGGCAGCACTGATAGTCCTTTTACTAGAAACAGGGCTGTATTGGATATGATGAAAGGTTGGGAAATAATGAAAGCTGTTAGCGAAGGTACAGAATATTTAAGAGAAAACAGTGAAGCATTTTTACCATTAGAGCCAAGAGAAGATTATGATGCTTACCTTGCAAGAGTAAATAGATCAGTATTTAGTCCCTTTACACAAAGATTAATAAGAGCAGCCACAGGTTTAGTTCTTCGTAAACCAATATCTTTAATAGGAGATCCTTATTGGACGGAGATGTTTAAGATGGACGTTGATGGTTGTAAGTCAGATTTAGATGAATATGCAAGAAGATTGTTAATGTGCTCTCTTACTTATGGTCAAAGTCATATTCTTGTAGATTATCCTGCACCTGGAGGAGCAGTAAGTTTAGCTGAAGAGCGTTCACAAAATCGCAGACCTTATTGGATAGAGGTCGATCCAACAAATATTTATGGCTGGAGATTAGATAGAGAAGCAAATTACGGAAATCTTGTTCAAGTAAGAATTGCAGAAAAAGCTGTATTACCTGATGGTGCTTTTGGTGAAAAGATATATGACCAGATGAGAGTGATAGAACCTGGTCGTTATCGTGTATTTAGAAGAAAAGAAACTGTTGAAGATATGTATGAAGAAAATGATGGAGCATACGCAGGTAATATGCAAGGAACACCAAATGAAAAAGATTTTGAATTAGCTGAATCAGGGCAGTTTTCTTTAGGTGAAATACCTTTGGTTACTATTTATTCTGGCAAAGTAGACAATATGACAAGCAAACCTCCTTTATTAGATATTGCTTACTTAAATCTTGCACATTTTCAGAGACAAGCTGATTTAATTCATAGTTTGCACGTTGCATCTCAGCCAATGCTTGTAATGGAAGGATATGATGATCAGACCAAAGATTTAGCTATCTCTGTCAATTATGCAATGGCAACTCAGCCAGGCAACAAAGTTTACTATGTAGAGCCAGCGAGTAGTGCTTTTGATGCTCAATCTGCTGAGATAAAAGAGTTGCAAATGCAAATGGCTACTCTTGGCATCAGTACATTAAGTCAACAAAAGTTTGTAGCTGAATCAGCAGATGCAAGGAGATTAGATCGTGTTGATACAAACTCAATGCTTGCTATGGTTTCTATGGAGTTAGAACAAAAATTACAAAAAGCATTTAATTTATCTGCTGAATATGTCGGAATTGAACCACCAGAAGTAAAAATTAGTAGAGATTTTGATATTGAAAGGCTAATTGGACAAGATATTACAGCTTTAACCTCATTATTTGATCAGCAAGTGATAGATAGAGAAGAATTTAGAGATATTCTTGTTCAAGGTGAAGTTTTACCCAATGCAAATGAGGCCAAACCCGAATAGTTTGTTACAATGATAGTTAAGTACATATAACTTATGGGCAAACATCTAGATTATGTTCAGCAATCTGATGGAACATATAAGTGGCAACTGGCAGAAATCCCTGCTGTTAAATCCACTCCAGCAGAGAAACCAAAACCAGAAGCTAAGAAAAAGCCTTCTAAGAAAAAAACTACAAGTCCACTTTCTGACTAATTCATGGCAATCGAAGAAAAAGTAGTTCAGTCTGAGTCTGTGGCTCCTACTGATCAGTCCGTGACTGAAACTCCTTCACAAACACAACCACAAGCACCAAACTTAGATTCTGTAAAAGCAGAATATGAAGCAAAATTAGCTGCTGCTCAAAAAGAAGCTGCTGAAGCACAAGAAAAGTTTCAAGGTATCAAAGGTAAACTTGATGAGGTTTACAAACAAAAAGAAGAAAAACGTACCAAAGAACTAGAAGATCAAGGGCAATATAAAACTCTTTGGGAGGAAGCTAATAAAACTGCACAAGATAAAGATGCACAGATTAATAGCTTGTCTCAGCAGCTACAAGATATGAAAACTTCTAATGAAGTTGCATCAACAAAACAGACAGCACTTGCAGCTATCAGTAATCTTGGTGCGATTAACGCAGAACAAACCTTGTCATTACTACAAAATAAGTTACAAAAAAATGCTGAAGGTAAAGTAGTAATCATAAATGGTGGAGTAGAGCAAGATTTAGGAGCTTATCTCACGAGTCTCAAAAATCCTGGTAGTGGTTGGGAGCATCATTTTAAACCAAGTTCTGCTGCTGGTATGGGTGCAAAGCCTAGTCCTGTAGGAAATGTGTCAGGTGGCTCAGAAAATCCGTGGAATACTGGCAATTTGACGCAACAGCTTATAATGGAGAATGAGAACCCTGACCTCGCAGCCGTGCTGAAGAGGGAGGCTCAAAAGAAATAGTTAGTTTCTGTGAGACTAACGCCTTAATCCGTGATTAGGGTATCGCAAAAGTAACAAGGTGATCTGAATGGCTGCTCCATTTCAGAATTATTCGGGCGGTGTCCTATTAGCGGACATCGTAAAGAGAAATAATCTCAGCACATACGTTTCCGAAGCTATAAAAGAGCGTAGTGCATTTTTACAGTCTGGTGCTATTACTCGTAACGCATTATTAGATGCAAGCGAAGGTGGTACAAGAATCCAAGTTCCTGAGTTTAACCCAATCGCTCCAACAGAAGAAATTCTTACTGGTGCTGCAAACTGGGGTACATCTACTGCTGGTTATTTAACACCACAGAAGATTGGTACAGGAACACAAATTGCAACTATCTGTCATAGAGCATTTGCTTATGCTGTAGACGATATTGCAGTTTTAGCTGCTGGTGAAGATCCAATGGGTCACATCAGAAACCAACTTGCAGATGCAATCAACAAACTAAACAACGCTAGATTGTTTTCACATTTAGCTGGTTTATTCGGAACTGCACTTTCAAGCAACAAGTTAGACCTAGCTAAAGCTGGTGCTAGTGCTACTGAAGCTAACTTCCTAACTGCTTCTGCTATTGCAAGAGCAAGAAACTTACTTGGAGAAAGAGGTGAGGATCTAGATATTCTTATCGTTCACCCAACAGTTGCTTACTACCTATATCAGGTTGGTATGTTAACTTTCTCTACTTCTGCTTTATCTACTGGAACAGGTATCCAGTGGGGTGGCGGTGGTGTTGGAATCAGCGACAGAGCAGTTGGTGAATTTGCTGGCTGTACAGTTGTTGTTGACTCTGCTGTTAACACAGTTGCACCATCTAGTTCAAGTGGTCATCAGGTAGAGTTCTTCTGCTACTTAACGACTTCTGGAACAATCCTAGAAGGACAGCAATCTGCACTAAGAATTGAAGCTGAAAGAAACATTCTTTCTAAGCAAGATGTTCTATCTGTTGATTATCACACTGCGTATCACGTTATGGGTACTAAGTGGAATGATGCTGCTGACAACCCAACTAATGCAAACTTAGCAACAGCTAACAAGTGGGCTATCACATACGATGCTGACTTAATCCCATTAGTTCAGTTAACAGTTAACTCTCCTCTAGACACTTCAACATATTAATCGTAAGATTAAATTAGTGGTCAAAAACCTCATCAATTATTGGTGGGGTTTTTTCTTTACGCTACAATAAAACTAAAATTACTTTATACCCGTGGCAGCTACTATAACAGCAACATTATCAAGTGCTACTGCAAATAGCTATGTCACATTGGCAGAAGCTAATACATATTTTGAAACCGTACCAGATTCAAGTACTTGGACTAATAAAACAGATGACCAAAAGAATAGGGCTTTGATCTCAGCTACAAGATGGATTGATAGTTTTATTTTTTATGGAGATAGATGCGATAACGGACAGGCACTTAAGTTTCCTCGAAATAATTATAAAGTTGATGATGTTGAACTAGCTTGTACTTCAATACCAAATAATATTAAATACGCACAATATGAATTAGCTAGAGCTTTAGCAAATGATACCAGTGCTATTACAGGAACTACTGGTAAAGATGGTAATTTTGAAGAAGTTGCTCTTGGTGATCTTAGAGTTAAATATAATACTGAAAGTCAAGGAACTGGTTCTGTTAACAATATTATGGACGTTTATCCGTGGTTACAAAGTTATCTTGGAGCATATATGCTTGGTGGAGCAGGTACTTATCAAATGAGAGTAGTTAGAGGATAATGGCAGGTCAATTAGATAGTTTATTTAAGAATGTTGCGAAGAGTATTGTTTCGCAACTTGGCGATTCTTTGGATCATACTATTACCTATACAAAAAAAGGAGTGTCTACTTATAACGTAAAAACAGGAGAACAAGCAGTTGTAAGTACAACATATTCAGATATAAAAGTACCAATATCTTTTGTTAAAGCAGAAGAAGAAACTGGTCAAGAAATGAGATTAGCAAAATTATATATAACACCTGATCTTATAGGTAATAATCAAGTAGATATGGACGATGAAATTACGTTAAGTTTTGGTGGATCTAATAGAGTTGCACAGATAGTCGATATTGACACGAAAAAAGGCGGACAAGTTTATTTATTTACTATTTTGGTACGTTTCTAATGCCTGTTACTAAAAGATTAGAGGATTTACCTAAAGATTTAGATAGACAGATTAGTGAGGATTTTAATGAATTATTGCAAGAAATTCATACCGACTTATCAGATCCAAATGAAATGCCAGTATGGACAGGTTTTTTTGCTTCTAGCTGGAAAATTCAAGGAAGTCCTGTTAATCCAACAGATAAAGTAGAAAATTATGAACCCTGGGCAACTATAAAAAGAGAACGTAGTTTAGATTTTTTTGCAAGACGAAAAGCAGGACCTCCTTACACAAAACAAACACCCCCTGCTAATCCTGAAATCAATCCACGATTTCCTATTGGTGAGGAACAAAGAATTTTTAATTATAGAAAACCTGTTTATATTGGAAATAAGGCAGTTTATTCAATATATGTTTTAGAATCTGGCAGATTACAAAGATATATAGGTAGTTTAGGTAATAAGATAAAACAAAAAATGACTAATAAAAATAAAGTACGATTTGGACAACGATATACTACAAAAGGTTTTGGATCTGTTAAACCAAAAACCATTGTTAAGTATTAGGATTTGTAATTATGACTTTAGTAAACACAAGAGCAGCATTTGAAAAAGCAGTTACAGACAAGGTTTTAGACGTTGATCCTACTGTCACAATGGTTTATGACAATGTACATTTTACAACTCCAGGAAAAACTAAAAAATATATTTTAATGAGTATAGATTTTAACCAATCAACCTTACAGAATCAAGGAGCAGCTTCAGATTATTATGCAGGTGTTATTCAATGTAATGTTTACGTTCCAAAGTCAAAAGGTACTTCAGTTTTATCTAAAATATCTGAAGCGGTAATTGATGGTCTTACTTCTGTTAATGCTTCTGGATATACAGATACTTTTGGTTGTAAGCCTAGAGTATTAGATATAAATGGCCCAACTCCATTGGAAATAGAGGATAGAAGTCATTTCATTGGAATAATATCTTGCCAATTTTCAGCAAACGCCTAGTATAATAGAATAGCAATCTAATAAATTTATGGAAGCAATAGAACTTCTCAAGAACAAATTCGGTGTTCAACAAAAATATTTGTATGAATTAAAAGAAGAAGGTGTAACAGTTTTGGAAATTTATTGGAATCCACTAACTATTGCAGAAAGAGAATCAATCATTGCTAAGTCTGGAGAAACGACAATTAGCGATGACTTTGCTTTAGAGCTTATGATTACAAAAGCATTAGATAAAGATGGTCAAAGATTATTTCAAGATGGTCATAAAGCTATTTTACGAAGAGAAGTTAATGCAGCTACTTTACAAGAAATTCAACTTGCAATGTTAAATTCTGGTAGTGAATACAAATTGGAGGAAGCGAAAGCAGATTTAAAAAGCTAAAAGTGATTGGTTTTTTATGTTTTTCTTAGCTTCAGAGCTAAAAATGACCATAAAAGAACTTACGAGCAATTTGACACAAGAAGAATATATAAACTGGTTAGCTTACTATGAATTAAAGAAAGAATACGAAGATAAAGCATATGAAGATGCAAGGAATAAACCACGAGCAAGAAAACGCTAAAAGCGGTACACTAAAATAAAGTTTTATTTTTGCTGTGGCCGATTACGGTGTAAATATAAATTTAAGAGTAAAAGGTCAATCTGGTCTTGATAGGTTAAAAGCAAAAGTAAATGAACTAACCGCAAGTATAGATAAGATTCGTGGTGTAGATATAATGAACCCTCGTAATATTGGGGGTAAAGGTGGCAAGAAGTTTCGCAATCAAATAAAGCAATACAGACAAGACATGGACGATCTTGTCAAAGCTGTTAATAAATCTCAAGGAGCTTTTGGTAAAACTGCTAATCAACAAGTAGCAGCAGCAGACGCTTTAGAGGAGTATGCAAATAGTATAACTCTTGGAACAGATGCACATAAAGAAGCTTTGAAAGCATCAGAAAAACAAGCTAAAGCAATAGGTAGAGAAACAACTCAGATACTAAAAAATACAAAAGCACAAACTCAAAATAATAAAGTCTTAATTCAATCAAATAAATTTAACAATAGAAGCAACAAAGCAGCGTTTACAAGTGGAGCAATCTCTGGTGCGTTTCCATTGTTATTTGGACAAGGTCCGATTGGAGGTGCTGCTGGTTTTGCTGGTGGTTTTTTAGGAACTAAGATCGGTGGTCAGATGGGAGGTTTTGCAGGAGGTCTTATTGCTACTTCTGTTCTTCAACAACTAACCACCTTAAGAGATAATATTACGCAATTAGCTGATGCTTTTGATGTAGAAACATTTAATTTAGACAAAATTATTGAGTCTTTGGGTCTTTTAGGTTCAGAGGAAGCAAAGAGATTACGAATGATTGAAGAGTTAAGAGGTAGGCAAGCAGCTTTAAATGAAGCCACAATGGAGCTTACTAAAACTATTGGAGAAGATGGAGTAGCAAGTTTAAAAGAATTTAGTGATATGACTAAAACTATGGGTAATAACTTAAGACGATCAATGACACAAATATTTTCTAGACTTTCAAACATTCTTATGAACTCGCCACTTGGTAAATTTGTGAAGAACAATGCAGAAAGAAACGAAATAAAAGCTACGCTTCCAGCAAATATTTCAGAAACCGACACAGTATTGCAAACATTACTAGCTAATCGTGAAACTTTATTATCCGAGCAAGCAGACCTGAATTTGAAAAACGAGTTAAGAAAAACTTCTGGGCCTTTAAAATTTGGAAGTGGAGGGTTATTTCCTGGACAGTTTGATAATAATACTTTAATAAATCAAGAAATAGAAAAACAAAATGAAAAAGATAAATTAAAAACTATAAATATGCAATTAGATTCAATTAATAAATCTGTAGAAGCAAGAAAAAGAGATTTATTTACTCAAGAAACAGAAAAAACAATTTTAAAAAATAAAAAATTAACTACAGAACTTATTTTAAAAGACATAAAAGAAGAGGGTAAATTTTTAGAAGAATCTATAAGCATGGGGACATTTCAAGCAGAAGTAGAACAAAAAATAAGGGATTTAAGACGGGATAGAGAAAAAATAGGCAAAAAATTATTAGATGATGATGAAAAAGCATATAGAGATCAATTAAAAATGAATCGGCTTTTAATGAAAACTAATGAATTATATATGGGAATAGCCAGCAGTATAGAAAATGGAATTGTTGATGCGATAGAAGGTGCGATACAAGGAACTAGAACTCTTGGAGATGTTGCTCGTAGTGTGTTTACAGAAATACAAAGATCACTTATTAGATTTGGTGTAAATGCGTTTCTTGGTTCCTTACCTGGGATTGGCGGATTTTTCAGAGCAGAAGGTGGGCCAGTTAGCAGAGGTAGAAGCTATATAGTTGGAGAGCGTGGACCAGAATTGTTTACCCCTGGAGCTTCTGGAACGATCACACCAAATCATCAATTAAGTGGAGGATCTACAAATGTTGTAGTAAATGTAGACGCTTCTGGAACAAGTGTAGAAGGTGATGAAGAACAAGGCAGAGAGCTTGGCCGTCTTATATCTGTAGCGGTACAATCTGAATTATTACAACAAAAAAGACCTGGAGGTTTGCTTGCCTAATGGCTAATTTTGATAATCTAAATATAAAGCCAACATACGGACAGCAAAAAAGATCCGCACCATTAACTCGCACTGTTCGTTTTGCTGATGGTTATGAACATAGAATATTATTTGGATTAGCTGAACATCAAAATCCAAAAATATTTAATTTTACTTTTAATGTTTCCGAAACTCAAGCAGATCAAATAGAGACATTTTTAGATAATAGAGCAAATGATAGTGCAAGTTTTGATTTTACTCCTCCAGGAGAAGCTAGTTCTTCTAAATTTGTTTGTGAAACATGGTCAAAATCTATACCTTATCTAAATAGAGCAACGATACAAGTAACATTTCGGGAGGTATTTGAACCATGAGTACTGCTCCTGTTTTTAGTGAGATTCAAAAGATAAACCCTTCTTCAATAATAGAATTATTTGTTCTTCAATTAGTTTCAAGTTTACATGGAACAAGTTCTGGTTTACCTTCTTCCAATAACGAAAATAATATTTACCGATTTCATGCAGGATCAAATCTTAATGCAAATGGTGAAATAGTTTGGGCTGGTAAATCTTATATGAGATTTCCTGTAACCGCAGAAGGCTTTGCTTTTCAACGTGGTCAATTACCAAGACCCAAGCTCACTGTAAGTAACGCTACAGGACTTATGTCCTTAATTTTAGAGTCTGTTAATTTAGTTACTGTAGGCAATGATTTAACTGGTGCTACTGTTACAAGAATCAGAACAATGGCAAGATTTCTTGATGCTGTTAATTTTCCAGGCAGTTCTAATCCGTTAGGAACACCAGACCCTACCGCAGAATTTAAACGTGAAATATATACAGTAGATAGAAAGGCTACAGAAAATAGAGAAATTGTAGAGTTTGAATTAGCAGCAGTATTTGATCTTGCTGGTGTAAGAGCACCTAAAAGACAATGCACAAGATCATTATTTCCTAGCATTGGTACGTTTAATCAATGAGTTGGAAAGATGACGCATTGGTTCATGCGAAAGACCAAGACCCAAAAGAATCTGTAGGGCTTTTATTAAATATCAGAGGTAAACAAAAATATTATCCATGTCAAAATTTATCAATAACAAGTCATCAAGAATTTATTTTAAATCCAGAAGATTATGTAAAAGCAGATAACTTGGGTGAAATTATAGCCATAGTACATAGCCACCCATCAACACCTCCAGAACCAAGTCAAGCAGATAAAATTAGTTGTGAACGAAGTAAATTACCCTGGTATATAGTTAATCCTAAAACTGAAAAGTGGGGTGAATATGTTCCAAATGGTTACGTTCCAGATATTTTAGGTAGGGAATGGGTTTGGGGTGTCACTGACTGCTGGAGTTTAGTAGTGGATTGGTATAAAAAAGAAAAAGGTATTACCTTGAAAGATTATGAAAGAAACATGACTCCTGAAGAGTTTTTAAAAGATCCTTTATTTGAAGATTATGCGTGGCGTACAGGTTTTAGAGAACTTAGATCAGATGAAAATTTAGAAGTTGGAGATGTATTATTAATGTCTATATTGCACCCAACTTTAAATCATGTAGCTATTTTTCTTGGGGATATGGTTTTACATCATTTAGCAGATAGACTATCTTGTAGAGAGCCATATTCTGAGTGGTTGTTAAAATGTACTGGTAAGAGGTATCGCTATGCTCAGAAAAGTTAAACTTTATGGAGAATTAGCTGACTTTATAGGTCATAAAGAATTAGATGCTGTAATAAATTCCACTGCTGATGCTGTAAGTTTTTTAATAACTAATTTTCCAAAGTTAGAAGCACACATGGCTGATAGATATTATCAAGTATTAGTTGGAGATTATGATATTGATGAAACTGAAATACATAATCCTATAGGTCAATCAGATATAAGTATTGTGCCTGTTATTACTGGTGCTGGTGGTAGAGGTTTTGGCAAGATATTACTTGGAGCAGCATTAATTGGTTTATCTTTTATTTCTTTTGGAGGTTCAGGAGGACTAGGAATGATGTTTGGTAAAGGACCTGTATTTGGTTTACATAAAGTTGGATTAATTTCAAAAGGATTAGCAGGGATTGGTGCTGCGTTAACTTTATCTGGTGTAAGTGATTTACTATTTCCAGTGCCAGAAATACCCGAATTTACTAATGAAGAAGATCCACGCATATCGTTTAGTTTTTCTGGAGTGCAAAATACCCAACGTGCAGGAACTAGCCACCCGATTTGTTATGGAGAAATCGTGTGCGGATCAGTGGTTATCTCAGCAGGAATTGACACAAATCAGGTGACAGCATGACAGATAAAATTATTAGAGGTTCTGGTGGTCCTCCTCCTTCTCCACCATCTCCAACAAGAGCACCTGATACTTTAAACAGTAGGCAGTTTGCGACAATCTTAGACCTTCTTTCCGAAGGAGAAATAGAAGGTTTTGCTACTCCATCAAAAGCGGGGATAACTGATAAAACATCTACTGAATACAAAAATGCAGCTTTTAAAGATATATTTTTAAACAACACTCCTGTTCTTAATTCAAATGCTAGTAACACAAGTCCTGGAACAGGAGATTTTAATTTTCAAAATGTAGGTTTTGGATTTAAGGAAGGAACAGGAACTCAAGAGCATATTCCTGGGATTGAAAGCAGTGAGTCAACTACTTCTGTTAGTGCATCGCCTAAAAATCCTGCTGGAACTGTTCAATCAGGAGAAGCAAATGCTGTTACTCGTCAGATAACAAATACAAATGTAGATGCTGCTAAAGTAACGATTACATTTCCGCAATTACAAAAAGCAACAGATCAAGGAGATTTGCTCGGTTCCTCTGTTCAATTAAAAATACAAATTCAATATAATGGTGGTGGGTTTAATGACGCTTTTCCACCTGATACAATTACAGGTCGTACTGCTGATGCGTACCAAAAAGAATATCGTGTAAACATAGATGGTGCATTTCCTGTAGATATTAGAGTTGTTAGATTAACTATAGATAGTACATCTGATGATTTAAAAGATGAGTTTACATGGACAAGTATTGGTGAAATTGTTGATGATAAACAAAGATATTTGAATAGTGCTTACACAAGTTTAAGGCTAGATGCTGAACAATTTAGTTCTATTCCTAAAAGAGCATTTCGTATTCGTGGAGTAAAAGTAAAAATACCAGGAACAGGGTCAGGAGGTGGAAGTGTAGCTTCAAGAACACCAACTGTTGATTCGCAGACAGGAAGAATTATTTATCCGCCTAATTATATATTCAATGGAACTATGGGTGCTGCTGTTTGGTGTTCATGTCCTGCAATGATACTTCTTGATCTTTTGACTACTGAAAGATATGGGTTTGGAACGCACATTACGCAAAGTTCACTCGATTTGTTTAGTTTTGTCGCAGCGAGCAGATATGCCAATGAAGAGGTAGATGATTTAAGAGGTGGCTTGGAAGCTAGATTTAGTTGTAACGTCAATATACAAGGAACAACAGAGGCTTATAAATTAATCAATGATTTAGCTGGTGTTATGAGAGCTTTTCCTATATGGCAAACAGGCTCGATAACTCTTACACAAGATAGTCCAAAAGATCCTAGTTATTTATTTAGCTTGGCAAACGTAAGTGAAGGTGGTTTTTCATATTCAGGTAGCAGCTTAAAACAAAGACATTCTGTTATATCTGTTAGTTATTTCAATATGGATAGCAGAGAAATAGATTATGAAGTTGTAGAAGATGCTGCTGCTGTAGAAAAATTAGGAATTATAAAAAAAGATGTAAAAGCATTTGCCTGTACTTCTCGTGGTCAAGCATTTAGATTAGGCAAGGCAATGTTATTTAGCGAGCAACAAGAGTCTGAGGTTGTGAGTTTTATAACTTCTATTGATGCAGGAGCTATTGTAAGGCCAGGTAGTGTAATTAGAATTAACGATCCAGTAAGAAGTGGAGCTAGAAGAGCAGGAAGACTTAAGTCTATAAATAATGCAAAAACTCAAATAACTGTTGATAATCCTCAAGATTTGAGTGGTTTTATGAGTAGTGGAACTGACCATAAATGTAGCGTTATGTTACCTGACGGAACACTAGAGGTCAAAGATATATCTTCTGCTAGTGGGATTCAAGGTTCTGTTATACATTTAGATTCAGCATTATCACAGACACCTAACGTAAATACTATATGGTTATTACATAAATCCACTTCATTTCATCAAACTTTTAGAGTAATAACAGTCGAAGAACAAGATGGTATAAATTATGCAATAACAGCTTTAACATATCTTCCAGCTAAATATGCAACTATTGATAGCGAAGATGTAAGCATAACTTTACCTGATCGTAATGTTTCTCTTTTAAATCAACCAGTTGACCCACCATCTAATTTAAAGGTTACAAATAGATTAGGTGAATCAAAAGAAATTATAGTTGTAGTAAATGCTCTAGCTGTTTCAAAAATATTATTAACTTGGAAACCCGTTACAGGTGTTACACAATATTTAGTTCAATATAGATTTAATAACTCAAACTTTGTAAGTGAAGTTGTTTTTAGACCTGACTTTGAAATCATAAATTCTCAAAAAGGTACTTATGAATTTAAAGTATTTTCATTTAACGCAGCTTTAAAAATATCAGCTACTTCATCTGATTTAACTTTTAATGCTGTTGGTAAAACTGAACCTCCTGATGATGTTCAAAATCTTTCATTAGAACCTATAACTAATAAATTAATTAGACTTAGATGGTCAGAAGCTACAAACGCAGATGTAATTCATGGAGGAAAAGTTTATGTAAGACATTCAAATAAAACTGATGGTACTGGTACTTTTCAAGATTCCCTTGATTTAGTTGAAGCGTTAGCTGGTAATACTACAGAAGCAGTAGTGCCAAGTATAGAAGGAGAGTATATTTTAAAATTTAGAGATGACCAGGGTATATTCAGTACTGGTGAAACTTCTATTATATTAGATGCACCCGATTTAATAGACAGTCAACAAATATTTGTAGATAGAGAAGATACAGACCCTACAGCTTTTGGGGGAGCTAAAAGTAACGTAACTATATCTGGAGGTGCTTTACAATTAAGTAATCCTGCTGCAAATTTAACGGGTACTTATACTTTTGCTGATATTTTAGATTTAGGTGCTGTTTTTTCTTTAAATGTAAAAAGATTAATACAAGCTGTAGGATTTACTGTAGGTGCTGCAAATACAATAGATGGATTAATACCTGATGGGACTTTTTGGGACGATTATGCTCAAAATGGAAACTTTGATGGTCCAGAAATTAATGACGTTAGTGCTTTAATTGCAGTAAGATCAACCGTCAGTCCTCCAAGTAACGGATCATCATATACAGATTCAGATTTTTCTGGCAAAACATTTAATACATTTGCTAACGGAACATTCAAGGGGAGAGGTTTTCAATTCAGGCTAACTTTAACTTCTGAAAGTACTGCTCATAATATATCTATACAGCAACTTGGAGTTACAGCAAATTTTGAATCAAGGACTGAAAGAAGTTATGTAAGTGGAGGAAGCACATCTACAGCACCTTTAACATCTAGCTCTTCAGCATCAGGTTTAAATGTTACCTTTGGCAAACCTTTTTTTGTTGGAACGTCAAACTTAGGAGGTGCAAATGCTTTCTTACCTTCTGTTGGTATAACAATAATAGGAGCAGCAGCAGGAGATTATTTTGTTTTATCTAATATCTCTGCTACTGGTTTTAATATAAAAGTATTAGATAGTTCTAATAATCCTGTTAATCCTGCTAAACAATTCACGTTCCAAGCTGTCGGTTACGGTAAAGGGGTGTAATATAAAGGAAAGTATTTTTTAAATGGCTCAAGCTGCTAATAAAAATATAGATAATGCTTCTGGTCAGGTTGTAAGACTAGACATTGAAAACACTTTAAAAACTGTTGCTACTCATAATTTTGGACCAAGAAATAGTGCAGGTACAATATTACCCTGTGAATTTTTAGCAGATGATACAACTAATAAATTATTAATTAGAAAATCTAGTGGAGGAGATCAGGCAAATCCAAACCCTTCTAGTGGCACTGCTGCGACTTTTTTTGAAGTAGGAGATTTAGATGTAGCAAATTTAGGTTTACTTCCTAAGACAGGTGGCACGTTAACAGGTGCTTTGCAGTTACCAAGTGGGTCACAATCAACACCATCTTTAAATGTTGGGGATAGTGGCACTGGTTTATTTAAACCTAGTTCTAATGTTATTGCAGTAACAGCAGATGGCACTAAAAAACTTGCTGTTAATTCAACAGCTACAGAGTTCTCAGGAAATGCCACAAATGGTGCAAAAATAAGATTAAATGAAGCGACTAATAACGGTAATAGTTATATAGAATTAAGGGCTGCTAATTCAATTTCTAGTAACCTTGCACTTACTCTACCTCCATCAGATGGTACAAGCGGACAAGCAATAATTACAAATGGATCTGGAACACTTACTTTTGGAGCACCAACTGTGGGTGCTGCTAATTTAACTGGCAATACACTTGCAAGTGGTGTTACATCTTCAAGCCTTTCGTCTTTTTCTGGTAATGATTTTGGTTTTAATACTACACCAGGCGGTACACCTGCGACTAAAAATGTTTTTTTAGCGATCGGAGATAGTGATACTGGTGTTGCTCAAGATGGTGACGGCCAGCTTGAAATTTGGGCTAATAATCAAGAAATAATAAATTTTAATACCAGTGGAATTACTACTACTAAAAATATTACGGCTAATACCTTTAGTGGATCAGGAGCTTCTCTTACAAACCTACCTTCGAGTGCTTTAACAGGAGCTTTACCTGCTGTAGATGGGTCTGCTTTAACAGGGCTTTCTACTCCAGTAGTTGCCATTAAACACGCAAGACAAACTTCTGATTTTGTTAGACCTACTGGTAATACATCTTACGGTACAGCAACAAATTTGGATATAACTTTGACCGTACCATCTTCTGGAACTTTTTTGTTATATTATACTTATAACATTACTGTTCGGACACTATCTAGTAGTGCTGAAGGAGTTTCACGCAGAGGTAGAGTTCTAGTAAATGGATCACAGTCTCATTTCTTTATAGGTCAAGTAGAAGGAGGAGTTACAGGTATAGAAAATATATCTGCGGATTTTCAAAATGAAGGTTTTGCTGGGTCTACTTATTACAGTGCTAATGATTCGATAAATATTATATTTGAAGTTAGAAATCTAGATAGTGGTACTGGAAATAGAACTCAAGTTAATTCGGGTTCTTTTATCACTGTTTTCTTATTTAAAGTATCTTAAAAAATTATGGCAATTCAACCTGCTACTTACAATATGACTGTTCAGAGAAGATCAGATCATTCAATACAATTAGTTTTTAAAGATGGCAATAATAATCCAATAAATTTAACTGGATTTACTGTTGAAGCACAAGTATGGGACGAACCACGTTCCAATAAATATGCTGATTGGTTTATAACTTACACGGATAGAGTTAATGGAACTGTTGATATATCTTTAACTGATGCTGAGACGGCAGCATTTACTCCAGATGTTTTAAGATATGATGTTTTACTTACAAATACCTCTGGTTTGAAAGAATACTATTTAGAAGGTACTATATTTGTATCAGAAGGTTATACAGCATGACTTCAGTTAACATCACCACTACTAAAAATACCGTTACAGTAAATGAAGGAGATTCGACTGTTGTAACTGTTGCAACTCAAGGTCCGCAAGGTCCATCTTTCAGTACTTCTGGAACTCAATTAAACGATTCTGCTAAAGTTAATAATTCAGTGGTGTTTTTTCACCAAGCAAGTGGTACATTTAAAGCAGATGCTACTCGTACTGTAGAAAACTTAGTCG
>VTLG01010602.1_pt1 | contig 19464 bp, 10 predicted proteins | sample 4694571 | NCBI WGS metagenome assembly VTLG01 (sample SAMN12604809, study PRJNA352737) | marine metagenome | biome: ENVO:00000447; feature: ENVO:00000209|ENVO:00000569|ENVO:01000036; material: ENVO:00002151; isolation source: viral sequences binned using virsorter ...
AAAATATTCTTGGGAGTCCTTACTTCTTAAACCTAAATTATTAGACTCAATGAATAACCAACCAGTAGTATTTTGTTGATATGAGTGGTTTCCATTATGGTAGATATCTAGATCATTACCATCTCCAAAGTAATGATGTGTACTATCTCCATTAAATAGATTACCAAAAACTTGGCACCCACCAGCATTAGTATGGAATTTCTTACTATTATCGTAATAGAGTTCTACGGCTCCGTTGGCATTAAATTTTGCCATCGCTTCCGTACCAGTATTTGTATATAAACCTAAAATATTGTCAGATTTTATTGTTAAATTACCAGTACTGTTATGAATCCTAGAATCCGTTCCATCATGGTAGATTTGTAGATCTGAAGCTGCACCAAGCTGAATTTTATGATTATCAGCATAGTTCATCTTTAGATCACCTTCTATACGTACACCGTTAGAAAGTGTTTGCACCTTCATCGAGTTATCGTAATAGAGTTCTGTGGCTCCGTTCTCTGTAAATAATAATCCATTTTCATTTGCAGATGAATTTCGGATTCCTACAACAGAACCTGTCAGATATAGACCGCCTGTTCCCTGGTCTCTTACGAATGAATCACTACCATTATGGTAAATCTCTAGATCACTCCCCGTACCAAACCTAATCTTTTCGTTATCTAAGAGGTCGATTGGAGTTTTCAAACCTCTGTCATCAATTTTTGTTAATGCCATAGTTATTTAGCCTCCAATGCGGCGACTTTTGTTTCGAGTGTTTCGATTTTTGTGATTGCTTCTTTTAAAGCTGCTGTTAACGTTACAATTAAAGAGTCATGGTTAAGTGACCTGAAATCACTAATTTCTGTATCACCTAATGTGAATTTCTCTTTCTTTACATCTTTAGGCAGTACAGTTTCATATTCTTGTGCTATGAATCCATATCGACCATTCTTAGCATCAGTATCATAGCCATTCTCTTTTTTAGAAACCCAGTTGTATTCTTTAGGATCACTCTTATCCATTGCCCACATGCCTGTGGAATCAGCATAATCATCTGTCCAATCAAATGTTACTGGTCTTAATTGCTTAACTTTAGCAATACCATTAGTTATTGACTGTACATTCTCTTTCGCTCTTGCATCAGAGAAGCCATCCCATGTAGTATCATTATTAGGCCTTTTTGCTGAATTATACTTAAAGTGATATGTATTTCCATGAGGAGCATTTCCAGAAGCTTGGCTAAATTTAAATTGAATACCTTCATTAACATGACCTCGCACAGTCATCCAATATCCAGATAGATAAATAGATTTTTGAGCACTATGCTGTTCAGTACCAAAATATAGTGGAATACTATTACCACTGTCGTAAGCAAAACTTACTCCAGCATTATGACCAGATGTGCTAGTTTGAGACGATTCTCCATAGAAGTGGATATCATCATTTACTTCAATCTTTTTAGTGTTATCGTAGTATAATTCTACAGCTCCATCTGGTTTACATATAATTGATTGCTCACCATTCTTAGCTTGTATTTTTAGATCATTACTACCATTACCACGGATATGCATATTACCCGTTCCACCATGGTCTATATATGAATGAGACGCATCATGGTAGATTTGTAGATCATCATGAGTTCCCCATTTCGATTTTATACTATCTGGATGAGTTGTACTTCCATCAGAACGAAGTACCATCGCTGTTGAATCTAAACTAGAACTATTAGATGTTCTAAAATAAATATCTCTACCTGTAATACTATGATCTATATAAGCATTATCTGCTGGAGCGAATTTGAGTTGATTAGATTTAAAATAAGTACCAGCAGTTTCGGTATATATAATCCCATTTACTCGTGCTCCATTTGACATGGTTTCGAGCTTTTTACTGTTGTCGTAATAGAGGTCTACTGCTCCGTTTGGACTGAATGTAGCAAGTGTTTCACTACCATCAACACCCTTTAAATCTATTGATGTGCTACCAGTAATAATATCTAAATTACCTGTAGCATTTTTAATAATAGAATCCGTTCCATTATGATAAAGTTGAAGATCATCACCAGCCCCAAGGAAAATCTTATGATTATCTGCATGGTTCATTAGTAAGTGTCCATTTGCAGAAACTTCACCTGTAACTGTAACCCCTGCTGAAGTTGTCTCAAACTTCTTACTGTTATCGTAATAGAGTGATACAGACCCATTTTCAACAGCTTGTAGCATATACTCACTACCTGCAGCATTATGTAAATTAATCTGGCTGCCATCTATAGATAACATTCCAGTGCCTGTATCTCTTATATAACTATGCGAACCATCATGATAGATCTGTAGATCATCACCTGTACCAGCTATAAATTTAATACTGTCCTGGTTTTTATAATGACCAGCTGTTGTAATAAATGATCTATTAGTTCCAGTTTGGTTCCTAAATATAGTTTGTTTGTTATCAGCTTGTGTCCAGTAATGTTCACCTGTTCCACTATAGTTAATATGAAGATCACCTACACTTAATTGACCACTTACTGACGCTCCATTACTAATTGTTTCAAACTTCTTACTGCCATCGTAATATAATTCAGTAGCATTATCGAGTTTTGTATATAACCCTGGTTCACCGTCTCTAGGTTCTAATAATATATTACCAGCAGCACCACCACGGATTTTTAACGCTCCAGTATGACTGTCGATGAAGCTATTACTTCCATCATGGTAAATATCTAAATCATTCCCAGTTCCAAGATAAATATGATAACCATCATTAGCTTGATAATTACCACTAAGTCTCATTCCAACTGATGTTGTCTCTAATTTCTTACTATTATCGTAATAGAGTTCTACTTGACCATTCTCAACCGCTTGTATCATCGATTCTGTACCACCAGAGTCTAATAAAGACAACTGATTGGTCCACATCTGTAAGTTACCAGTACCTGAATCTTTTATGAAACTATGGCTGCCTGAATGATAAATTTCTAAATCATTACCTGTACCAAACCTGATCTTCTTATTATCTATTAGATCTAAGTTAGTAGCTATCTTCTCTCCAGTAACAGCACCATTCTGTATAATAGCTGTAGTTACAGTATTATTACTTGGAGTACCTATATTTACGGCGTTTCCGCAGGTGACGATAAAATAATCGCTACCAGTAGCAGGAGCGGAACTGAAAAGAATATCATTCCCATCAATAGCAAATCCCTCGCTTGGGACTGAACTTCCACTGTTAGGTTTCTGAACGACTCCATTGACGCTAACGATACATTGTTGAGCACCTTGACTTGGAGCATTGCTAAGAGTAAATCTAGTTGCTGATCCATTGAATGTTGCACTACCACCACCTGCTCCAGATGAACTGGATAGAGTATTTATAAAGAAGTTTCCAGGTGCAGCTACATCATCCCATGAAGAAGAAGAGGCATTATATACCTTCATCTTATTCGCAGTAGTATCGAAGTATAGATCTCCATCATCCAGTGAGGAAGAAGGAGCACTAGAAGCTACACGGTATCTAGCATTAAAGTCATCAACAGCAGTTTGTGCATCAGCTACGCCAGACTCATCTAATGTAAGTCTATGGTAAGTATATGTATGTAATGTAGAAGTAGTTTCTACTAACATACCTCTACCAGCGGGATATGTTGTATTCTGAGCTAGCCCGTTAATTGTAACAGTATTACCTGATCCAGCACCGTTTGCTATGGTCTTAGTAGTTACTCCAGACCCGCAGACGATAGCACTAGAGAGGGCTTTAATACTGACAATAGTGCCAGCCCCATCATTAACATCGGGATTAGTGCTTGGAAAAGAAGTTTCATTTGCAATAGGTACGAAACCACCAACTTCAGTGACTAATTCGACAATTCTTTCATTGATAGCTTGAGCTGAAGCGAGTTGTGCATCAGTAGCACTTCCGCCAATCGTTGTGACGACGCTCTTGCCATCCAGCAAGTTAAGCTCTGCAAGACTAGAGGTAAGAGTTGTACCGCTCGCCAAAACAGAAGCAGTACCTGACTGCATACCAGCAAGCGTTGTGAGTTCAGCATCGGCTATTTCTGTAGTTGTAACAGCATTAGCAGCTATCTTTGCTGTAGTAATTGCATCATCTGCTATCTTAGCTGAAGTAATTGCATCATTTGCTATTTCACTTGTAGCTATAGTACCGTTTGATGCTGCAGTTATTCTACCTTGTGCATCAACTGTAAGATCAGTAGCAGTATAAGAACCTGCAGTTACAGCTGTATTACCTATCTTAGATGCTGAAACAGCTCCATCAGCAATATGTGCTGTATCGATACTACCATCTACGTAATGCTCTGAGTTAATAGAATCATCAGCTATCTTACCTCCGTTTACTGCATCAGCAGCTATCTTACCTGTTGTTACACTGCTATTAGCTAAATGAGCAGAATCTATAGAGCCGTGTACATAGTGATTTGAATCAATACTACTATTGGCTATTTTAGGATTGGTTATTGCATCATCAGCTATCTTAGCAGTAGTGACTTGACTATTTTGTATATGAGCTGTTCTAACAGCATCGTCTGCAATCTGTGCATTTGTAACAGCATCATCAGCTATCTTAATCTCTGTAATTGCATCACTTGCTATTTTAGCTGTAGTGACAGCACTATCTATTATCTGAGTTGTAGCAACAGAATTAGATGCCATCTTAGCATTTGTAACGGCGTTAGCTTGTATAGCGTTAGTATACACAGCGTTGCCTGCAAGTTTAGCATTTGTTACAGCATCATCTGCTATCTTAGCTGTAGTTACTCCTGAATCAGATAATTTAGTAGTAATGACAGCACCATTTATAATCTTAGAACTACTTACGATATTATTATTTAAGTGAACTTCATCTATAGATAAATCTACATAGTGTTCTGAATTGATAGCGTTATCTGCTATCTTAGCACTTGTAATAGCATCTGCTGCTATCTTAGCTGTAGTTACATTAGCATCTAGTATATGAGCTGTTCTAACAGCGTCATCTGCTATCTTTGTACTATCAATTACATCATTCTGTAACATAGCTCTGTTAACAGAAGCAGTATCTCCAGTCGTTACTACCGTACCTGTAACGTTAGGTAGGGTAATAGTACGGTCAGCTGTAGGATCAACAACAGTAAGAGTAGTCTCATTTGCGTTAGCGGTAGCACCTTCAAATTTAATAACCTGGTCTTCACCTATTTCTAGGGTACCTTGCATAGTACCACCAAGCGAACTTAGTGACTGGTTATCAGATTCTTGAGCAATATATAGTAGTTGTTTGAAGTTATCGTTTAATTCATTCGATCGTATAGTAGATCCAGATACAAACGTATTAGTAATAGGATCTTCATCTGTATCACGATACACAATAACACTGTCACCTGCAGTAGGGAATTGCCCACTAACAAATGTAATTCTAGTATTACCTGTATCTAGGGTGTAATGTGTGGTAACAGTCTTAACGACACCGTTTACTGAAACTTTAATGTCTGTGTCAGCTATAACAGGAAAAGAGTAGGAATAAGGACCCTGCTCACTCCCCGACGCTGCGGTGTAACTATTTTTTGTGACTGCCATAATTTTTCAGGGGAGTTATTTTCCGTGTTTATTGAGTTCTTCGAGACGATCGTAAGCGCCTGCTTTACCAGCTGCTTCTTTCGCATTAGATATAGCTATATGGTCTCGTAAGTCTGGGTTATTCCGTAATACTTGAGCCCATGCTTGTCTCTTAGCTTTTTTAAAAGCTTCGTTAATAGGAATGTAAAATTTCTGATTCCTTAATAAATTACCTTTAGATTCTAGGAATCCCTTCTCTTTGTATTCTTCATAATATCTCTGCCAATTAGGAGAGTCTATTATTCTTTTTAACTCTTTACGAAGAGTACCCATAGACATGTATTTAGATAGTTCTGATCTCATTTTAGAATTTAAAACCATACCATCTACATGTTTCATTTGATCAGGTAGGTTATACCTTATATTAACTAAAGCTTGTTTAACAGGATCATCTTCAATAGGAGTGATTGCTACAGGGCTATAAGCATTGTATATACGCCACCAAGGACTTTCAGCAGCTAACTTAAGTGGCTTACCACTTCGGTCTTTTGCTAAAATATCGTACTGTGGATACATAGTTGACTTCCAAATAGCATCACGTTTCCACATCATCTCCATAAAACTGTTTGCTTCTACTCTATTAGCATCTGTAATAGTACCTATTTCTGCTAATAAACTAGCATAAGGTAAATGAGCACGTCCAAATTTAGTAAACGTTTTCATAAACTGTCCTTCTGATCTTTGAGGAGTAACTAATGCAGCTAAATCTTTAGCACCAGATAGGAATGATTTATCAACTAATACAGCTGCCATCATAAATGTAAGTTTTTCGCCCCAATGATCACGTACATCTTCACCGAATATATGAGCATTCTGTGCCATATTAGCTGCTACACTAAATACAGTATTGAATGGTTCTAATTCTTCGTATGAAACGTAGTAATCTTTCTTAGTTACTGGGTTCCAGAATTTAAAGGAGTAAGGTTTAATGCCTCTTGCTATCCAGAGATCTCTATCTATCTTATTATAAGGATAGTCACCTGTCATATTACCGTTTAAGGTGGCTAGTGTAGCTATTCCTACCATTGTAGATCCAACAGCTATACGTCCTTCCATCATAGCTAGCTCACCAGCTACTTGATTAGACTCTAGACCGTATTTATCAAGATGTATTCCTTTTTTAAGATCTCTATATTTTTTATGGAATATACCTGCAGGACTATGTTGGAATGTAAGATCTAAAGCATTAACACCTGTACGTACAAATGGGAAGAATATTCTACCTCCAGGTACGCTTTGTAATCCTTCAAATACTTTTAAGTATCCTTCTAAAGCCTTAGTCATGGTTGCTTCATCACCAGCTAAGTTAGTTGCTTTATCAGATACTACCCACATACCATCTTTATTCTTTTTAAATATCTTTTCTCTAAAGTTTTTCTCTGTTTTACGTGCTAAAGCTACTGCATCGTTCAGATCTACACCTTCTTCTATAGCTTGACGTGTAGCATCCATTCTCATTACTATACGGCCAATCATTGTTCTAGCTAAAGCATCTCCAGATCCCATAGCATTGGCACTATATTTCATCCAAGGACTTGAATTAACTTGTACTATCTTATCTAAAACTTGATATGCACGTTGTTGTACTTTATCTCCATACTTTTCATAGTAAGTAGCTAAAGATCTCCATTTTTCAAGGTCTCCGGCAACGTCATATCTACCCATATAGGTTTGATTCTTACGTTTTAGACTAAGATCCCAGTTATATTTAGCCATATCAAGAGATTCTGCCCAAGCTTGGCTTATAGCGTCTATACCAGACCATGCAATAGCCATCTCTTTACGATTTAGTTTGGCTGCAGCTCCTACCCATTGCATTGCAGGGCGTGAAGTTGCTATCATAACAGTGTTTGTAATAGCATCAATAGGTGTTTTAAAAGCACTAAGGATAGAATTATAGAAAGTAGAAGCTAATTGATGTCTAAATTCACCAGCAATTGGACCTTTACCCATATCTCCGCCACGTAATTTAGAGTTTAAGAACTCATGAACATGAGACATAGACCTAACATTACCATCAGATAGAGCATAGAGTTCCCAAAGATCATCCATTGCTCCTTCATCACCCTTTAAATAGAGTTCTGAGAGGTTTTTAAAGAGTTCATCTTCTTCTGTTTCTATTTCACCTAGGCGTTTTTGAATAGCTTTTCTTCTATTAGGAGATAAAACGAAACCTTTTTGACTTGCAAGTTCTGTACCTGTCATATAACCAATCTTTTTATGCTCAATCAAAGCGACTTTTGCTTGATCTAACATCATTTCGACTTGACGATTGATCGGTACATCATCAGCAATACTTAAAGCACCTCTAGCTATAGCACTAGCAGTCTTCATTTGAGTATTGATGAGAAGTTGTAAGGCTAATTTTTGTGAAGCGTTGCCTGTAACAACTCTATTTCCGTCGTGTATCCATTCTATACCATTTTCACCTTTTTTAAAGTGTTCTTGTAGACGTTTTACAGCACCTTTTCCACCATCTTTAGCTACTAATTCATGTAATTCAGCAGCTTGTGTGATAGCTAAACGTTGTACTGCTTTCTGATCTAAAGTATTATCAAGATCTTTAAAAGCTACATCACTAATATCTTCGGCTACTTCTACAACCCATTCTCTAATATTCTTATCACCTCTAGAAATCTTCTTAAGAGCTGCTTCAGTCATGAGTGGGGAGTATGATTTACCATCTCCTCCAGCCTTATTACTTTCAATAGCTTCTCTTAAGTTCTGTCTGACAGGGTTATCAGCATCAGGACGCACCGTAGCCCGTTCTGAGTCATTGAATTTACGTGGGTTTACAAAAGGATCAGGTTTTCTATTTGCTTGTGATGGAGCTTGATCAGCATCGAAGTCAAATATATCTAATTGTTCAGCACCTCTTTGATCTGCTATATCTTCTAGTTGCTGTTTCCTTTCTGGTATAGCGTTTGGACTTATCCATTCTTCAGCTTCTACATCATCTAGTTTATTAAGAAGATAATCTTCTCTAGCTGAGTTCATAGGAACGCCTTTCTTTTCGTTCACTAATCTATCAGCTGCCATTTCAGTAGAGGCTACTTCATCTAGTTGACGTACTCTCAACCATTCATCTTGGAATGCTTGATTACCAATTTCATTAGCAGCGTCTGGGTTTAGTCCCTTCTTTAAAGCACCTTTAGCAGCCCATTTACCTTTAGCAAATGCACCGATAGTATGTGCTACTAAGTTAAAACCTGCTCCAGCTGCTAAAACTTTAAGTTTAGCATTCCATATATTATCATCTGGATTAACTTTAAGAGCGTTAACTCCTAATATATTTTTAATTGTAGGTGATAAGAAGTCAGCATGTTCATCAACTAAATTCATAAGGGTTGCTTCATCATCCATGATGAATTCAGCCGCAGCACCTTCTGCAGCTACTCTACCACCAGCTTTTACAAATTGAATGAACCTATTACCAGCTCCTCCGACACCAGCAGCTCTGCTACCTACAGTAGCTACAGTACCTCCTCCTCCTACAACATTACCTACACCTCGTGTAGTAGCTAGTAAGACTCCGAATTCAACAAATCCACGGGCTAATTTACCCATAGCTGTTTTATTCTCTGGTACATATTCATCTGGAATATCTAACCAGCCAGCATCTCCACGTATATAATTAGCATCGAAAGGATTTTGTGTTGCATCAACAGGACGGCCAAACCTTTCATTAAATTTAGTTTTAATTGTATCGCCTGTGAGTTCAGCGAAATCACCTATGGATTCAACAGCATCCATAGCACCGCCTACAACAGCTCTACCACCTTCACCTTGCCACTCATTTCCAGGGGCATTAGGGTCAGTAGCAGCAGCCCATTTTTCTTTCTCAGACTGTCTCCAAGCTGCTTCTTCCTCAACGCTACGTCCTCTCATAAGAGCACCTACTTGAGTTTGTAGGTTTTCTATAGCGGCAGGTATACCAGCTTGTATATTCTGAGAAGCATTGTTCACAGACTCTGATACATTATTAACTGCGTTTTGTGTACCTTCTTGTATTTGAGCCCCTATGTCTGGAAATTCAGGCATAGCAGGCATTGGTGGAACATTAGGCATTCCAGCATCCAACATTTGTTGACGCTCATCCTCTAATCCTTGCCTGCGTTCAGCTACAGCATCAGATACTTCGGACTCAACATTTGATAGATCTACATCATTTTCCATTAATCAAGTCCTCCTGTACAGGCAATATTATGCCATCTTTGAACATCAGGGTGTTCATATAATGTTCGGTGTCCATGAGCATTCACTTCATCTAGATTTAATCCTAAGAAGTGTGCTATAGCAATTCTCTGTAATTGACGTGGCCCTCCATTAAGGTTATTCTTATTTGCATATTCTATAGTATAAGGTAGTATTTCTGTATCCCATTTAACAGCAAGGTCAGCAGGATCTAAATCCCTAAGAGGTGTTCCAAAAGCATCATTAGCTGGTAATGATCTTATAGCTCTTACTGCATCTTTAGTTCCTCCGTAAACAGGACCATTCTTACCATCAGAGATAACACGAGAACAGAGTTTCTGATTATCTCTACGTTTAGCTATAGTAGTTACTTGTTTAGCTCCTAACCTATTTTTAAAGTCTTTATCAGCTTCTGCGAAATTAGGAGGGTCAGCAATCTTAATTTCAATAGAGTCTGAATTAGCTTCTGCCCATGCATTTCTTATTTCTAATGCACTAGCACCTGTTGTGTTCCACTCAGACCCTTCTAAATCAACCCAAATTTGATCTATATGACCAGCATTATTAAGTTTATATCTGTTATCACTGATTCTAATTCCAGTAATAGCTTTAGGTTCTAAGAGTGGATTCTCTACTCCAGGCACACCCTTCCATCTAGAAAAATGTTTCCCACCTAATTCTAGTATATTACCTCGTTCAATTTCAGCTGTTTTAGGTTTTTCTACAGAACCTGAAAGATGTTTTTCAAAATTAACTAAACCATTTACTGAATCAACAAACCACATAGATGTAGGATCATCTTTTCCTTCAACCATTTTTATGGCTAATGCTTCTGAAGCTTTAGTTACAAGTACATCAGCACTAGCGTTTTTATATTGAGGATCTAATTCAAGTAATCTAACTTCTTGAGGTAGTAAAACTTCTTTTGCATGTGCAATAGCTCTTCTAGTTAATAGAGTGTTAATATTATCCTTAGTAGCAACTCCTAGAAGATCTTTAGTTACAGTATCATCAAGGAAAGTATTAGCTTTTTTAACTGAATCAGGACTGGCTTGTTTGAAGATATTAACTTCTTCAAAAATATCATCCCATTCCTCCTCTTCTTTTAACTGTTTAATTGCATCTTCATGCATTAAAGATACATCTTGACGGTTTAATTTACCATTAAGTGCTATTTGCTGTTTAGCCCAAGTATAAGAATTAGAAGCATTCTTTCTTAAATATGCATTATCTCTAATTTTATTTGCTAACTCTTTATGATCTCTAGCAAATCTATTATTCCATTCAATTAGAGATTGATTGATTTCTTCTCTAGTAGCGCCACTCTCTATTAATTTTATATGGTTTTCATACCCTAACTGAGCATCAGCTTTATTACGAGCTAACTTACCATTAACATAATCCGTTACTAACTTATCTTCCATTTCTAATACAGCTTCATTACTCCAAACTTTAGGAAAAGCTTCTCCTAGCGTTACATTACCTGCAGCATCTGCTCTAGATGGAGACATCCAAGGCACCTGTTTTACAGGTATAGGTATGTTTATTAAAGCTTCTACTCCAGATCTATCACCATTAGCGATTCGTTCTTTCATTGAAGCCTCTGCAGCATCTAAAGCCCATTGAAGTCCTACTTTTTTAGGGTCTGTTTCTCCTAATCTATCTGCGTATATTTGAAAAGCTTTGATGTACTGAGGTATAGTAGTTTTAAATGCGTTTAAACCATCCAAATCATCTGGATTAGCACTAACATTAAAAAATGCAGTATTAAATTGATCTCTAAGATCAGCTATATTCTCTTCGTTTTTACCAGTAGCCCAAGAAATTTTATACTCCTGTTTCATCTCATCAACTTGTTTGTTGATGTTACCTATTAAATTGGTTGCAACATAATCAGCGCCAACTGCTCTTACTAAATCAGGTATAAGTACTTTATTAGTAAAATGATCAATTGCTGCTAACTTAAATCTAGGGCTTAAATCTGCTAATCGTTCGTTATCTCCATTATGACGGTTAAGATCACTAACATTATATTCATAATCCTGTCCATCTACTTTGATTGTTAAACGTCTATTACTTGTACGTTCATCTTCTAGGTATAATTGACCTAAGTTTTCGGTCATACGTTTGACATATGCCCGTTTATACCATTTAGTTTTACCTTTAAGTTTGCTATCGTAAAGACTCTGCGCTTCAGTTTGCCTGACAGCTCCGTCTAACTGCTGTGTAAGTATTAGAGAACCAGTATTATCAAACTGTTCTTTATTAGTTAAATATTGTATAACCTTTTTTCTTTCAATTGCTTTATCTAAATCTTGTTTAGTGACAGGAATACTAGGTGAGTCATCTTCAGGTAATGCTATACCAAAACTAGTATTTAATACATTCTTTGCTTGATCATCCTTCTCATCATACTCAGGAGTTTTAGGAGGTTCTATTGGTACTGGATCAGTATCAGGAGTATCATCTGGTTTATCTTTATCTGCGTCTTCGCTACCTTTCTGTGCTTCTTTAGCTGCTCTTTCTTTAATAGCCCATTCACCAATCATTGAGACACTTTGTGTAGCAATGCTTTTGGCTGCTGCTATTGCAGCTTGGTCCCCTTTTTGTTTAAAAGTAGCTGCTTCAATAAAATCATTAAGTTGATGTAAATCATTACGATGTGCATCAGCAGCTCTCTTTTTTAATCCTGCTTCTTGTGTACCAAGAGCCCATTGTAATCCACCAGGGCGGTTACTAAGGGCTGCTTCATCTATTTCACGCTTTCTAGCAGCGTCTTTGTACATCCGATCTGAACGATCCAGAGCGGCTCTTTGTTTAAATGCCATTATTTAATCGTAATTAAAAGTTTTCGGCTTGGCCATAAGCTCCAATTCCTGATGCTATTCCGCCTAGTATAGCGGCACCCATATTGGCCTTACGTTTTATTGGTTTTGGTGGACCTGGGTCTAAGATCGGTACATACGGTAGCATACTAGCCGCTTCCGATTGAGGTGCTCCTGGTAGTTTATTATAAGCAGATGTTTCTGCAGAGAAGTAGTCTGCACCAACGTCTTTTAATTCTAAACCAAATCCAAGGTTTTGATTGAACAGTACTTCATCAATACGTTCTGTTGTGAATCCAAGCATTCTTTCTGATTGTTGCGTTTGTAATAAGAATGATTGACCAGCATTACCCGTAGATAATAATTCACCTTGTGATTTGATCATCTTAGCCATAGCTGCTTCTAAATCAAATGAAGCTTTAGCATTAGCTGTTTTCTTTTTAAGCGCTACTTGTGAGGCTGCTAAGTTTGCAGAGATTGTATTAATCTCAGTTTGTTTAACATTAGCATTGAGAGCTTCTTCATAAGCTTCTAACTGAGCTTTATAGTCTCTCTTCTTAGCTTTATCTGTTTCAGCTACAATACGTAACTGATTTTGATATTCTTGTTGAGCAACTTGATTATTCCGTTCAGAATTTCTTTTGGCAACTTGATATCTTTGTTCAGCTACAGCATTTTGATAGGCTGCTTCTGATTGAGCTGCACTTGCGTTAGCTGCACCAGAAACCATTGCCATTGCTATGCCTACTCCTACTGCACTACACATGGTTTTATAAAATATATGAGTGGGACACCATTATAGACATGATACTCAATGAATTTAAATCCCATAAACTTTAACAGTTTAATATGGACTTCATTGCGCATGTCAGCATGGTTGAAAACATAAGGATTCGGTAAACTATCTAGCCATCGCTTAGCTTCCCTTACAAAAGTATGTGGTTTTGTTTCTATTACAGGGGTGCAAAGCATCCATATAACATTTTCTGGTGTAACTCCTGCTACTCCGGCAGCCTTGCCGTGTGCATCGTGGAAGTACACCGATTGGCCATAGGCAGAGTTATAATAAGACTGTAGGACTGCTACAGGTGCGTGCAGCCCTATTGTCTCTTCTACTTCTCTCCGATCATCATCTCGGAGATTTTCACCTACCTCAAGAGCTAGTTGAGGGGTGCATGGTTTAATAAATTTACCTACGTGCATGTCTTCTGGTGTTGAATTTACCATCCCAACTTGCAGAAACAAGTGTGGCAGTAAAGGGTGCTGGAATCTTTACGGTCATATCATATTTATTATTCTTCCTGTAGATTGGTACACTTATATTCTTATATAACTGAGATGGTACCTTGTTTAACATACTAATATCATTAACAATGCCTGACTCATAATGAATATAGTCATCCATTTGTGGAGATGTTAGATGGAATTCTAAAGGTCCAGATATACCTAACTCAAAGTTAAGTCTATGGATTCTTAGATCAGCATCTACATCATAACTACCACGTTCAATTGAATAGTAGTAAGTAGGTAGCATAATTTCAGTAGTATACTTATACCCTGTGGCAAAGTCAATACTAGTAAGATCTACATTATCATATATAGCTGTTGAACCACTAACAGAGCTAGGGGTTCTAACATTACCATCTGATAATTCTACTAACCTTAAATTTGTAATACCATTTTGAATAGTATACGGTAAGGTCATTGTAGTTTTCTTTGTAGTACTATTATAATTTAATGCTGAAGTTTGAGGACGGTCTACCATATTATCTAGGCAGGCTTCAAATCTTCTAGCTATACTTGTAGGCGAACCTACTGTACCAGAGCCAACAGTATAACTACGAGTAGCAGTAGAGGATACGACAAGTTCATAACGCTGTACAATCCATTCTGAACCTTGTTTAGTAACTGTATAATAATTACCTCCTGTGTAAAGTTGATGGATTAGATTACCTTCTATACCCCATGAATACCAAGCGGACTGTTCTCTTTGTTGTCCACCGTCAAAGTATTTATAAGTGTATAGAACATTTGAACCTATTTTCCCAATAGTAACAAGACCATTAGTAGAAGAATTACTAATGTCGTCAATATCATTTGGTATATACTCCGGTACAACTCGTGTTTGTTCTACAACTTTTGGTGGAGAATCTTCGTTCTGTATAATCATCTCAAATACCTTAGTATAAGATGATTTATTTGTAGCAAATATAATTGATGTACCAGTATCAATTGGTATCAATTCTCTACTACAGTCAAAGGCAGACATCTTTTTGATTTGTGCTGTCTTAGGACTAAACTGTTCTGATTCTGTGAATAACATGAACTGCGCTGCTTCAGAGAAAAGCATGACGCCTTTTTGAATTGGCAGAACATGGCGAATAATAGCTGGCTTAACATCACTTGCAGCCATATCAATAGGATCGGCATCACTTACTGATAAAGCTGAATTGATGAAGAAATTAAAATAATCAGCAGGTTGACTGATAACAACTTGTTCTCCAGATACAACTCCTAATCTGTTTCGTACAAAGAATAAACTAGATATAGCTTGATCTACAAAGGTAGGCATTGGGTTTGTATATTCATCACCTACAACTTTATCTACCCAATAGTTCTGTATCTTTTCTCCTTGCCATGCTGTAGGAGCATGAGCAGTAGGATGTACTACATCAGGGTCTAGTGTTGTCCAAGCGAACTTACCGTTACGATAGTTAATCAATGCATGAGGCATTGTTTCATAAGCAAACCCAGCCGTTATACCAGGAGCTACAATCTCTTGCCATGTACCAGCACCAGATAGATTACTATCAAAGTCCCATCTAGCACCTCCATCAGTTTGATTGTTCCCAGTTCCACTAGGTCCTGTATTACTAGCATGTGAAGTACCTGCATCATCACAGACATATACTCTGTTATCGTTAATTACTTTATCACCTACAGAGTATGCTGTGCTATTTTTCCAGGTATCTATAGTACTAGCTACTTCAAACTTAACATAGTAGTCATCAGCTGCACTATCTTCAGTATTAGATACTTTACAAAGATAACCGTTTCTACATTGTCCAGGTAGTTTAGCTATATTCTGAGCTTTACTTGTGAAAGCTGACATAGCATCACCTGTCACACCACCTTTACAAGCAATAGAGTTAAATGCTGTTGTGGTTTCAAAGTAGATACCATTACCTATAACTTCAGCAGTTAAGCCTAAATTAGTTACAGTAGAACTACCACCATTTCCATAACAATCAATGAGCTTCTGTCTTAATCTACCTAAAACTATATCAAGGCTTATAATACCTTTTTTAATATTTTTAACTGTTCTAATAACAGCAGCGGCTCCATCAAGATAAGATGTATATTCCGATGCTTGGGTTATAGTAACTTTCCATTGAATTCCGTTTAAAGTAATTATTTGACTTGCATTAGCCCAGTTACTACCTACATCTAATCCAGTATCTGTTAGTGTTACACTAGCTGTATACTGTGTATGATAGTCTGGTACCCACTGAACTGTATCAGGAGTATCACCTCCGTGTACATGTGTTTCTTTATCATAAGAATCAACAAAGTGAGTAGCATTAACAGTAACTGTAAATCCTACATCTTCCCATATACCATTACTAGAAGTACCCATAAACGGGTAGGTACCAACCTTATCACCTTTATTATTAGTCTCTTCAAATGTATTACTAGTTGTACCATTCTTAACAACCTTAAGAGCTTGGGCTCTATATTTAGTTGTAGTTGATAAATTAGGATTATTAAGAGCTGCTACGTATTCAGTGTCATAACCAATCTCAGCTACACTAATAAAACCGTAGTTAGTAGCTACTGCTCCTGCAGTGTTACGGGCTGTTGTACCGTTATCTCCATCAGCTGCTCTGACAGTTTTCTGTGGATTAGTGATAATAGTATAATCATTAATCGTTAGCTTACCGAAGGGATCTGTTGCTCCTGAAAGGTAGTTAAAATTTTGTGGCCCATTATCACAGAATACTACAGTCTTCTCTGAACCATCAGCAAGGTCCCACACTCTTATATTAGGGGTACCTGTAGTGATAACTTGAACTAAATATTTTTCATCATCATCTCTTACTATGTCAAACCATTGACCGCCATCCACAGCATTAGCTAGCTTACCAACGTACTCACCAGGAGGGCGCTTCTGCAAACCAAAGGTTACATCAGGATGGGCATTATGACAGGTCCTTACTTGGCCTGGAAATTTAATAAAATCTGGTTGTTGTGAAACACCTCCTAAAAAATTAGGGATGCGTTGGTTAATTGCTGGCATTATCTCCTCAAGGCTTGATGGGGTCTAAAGCTACTGTAAGCTTGCTTGTGTCGTTCATCATTGAAGACATTATAGTCAGCTTGACGTGTGTCATATTCAATAGCACGAGATCTAGATACCACTTCATCTTCTTGTAAAGCTCTATTAACTTCTAAATCACTAACCATTCTCATGGAAGCAATCCTAGAAGCTCTAGTTGTAATAAGATCTCTAAACGGTTGAGGTATATCCTCAAAAGAATACATCCATACTACATCTAAGTAGAGGACATCATCTTCTGGGAATGTATCTTTGTGCTCATAGCGGTCATATAATTTACCATCCTTACGAATTACATCATATGTATCTAAGTGATGATAACGGTTTAAATCTACTTGTAGAACAGCATCTGATAGAAGTACTTGATCATTAGTATCGGGTGTAAATTTAACTTCTCTTTCTGTATTAAATACCCAACCTTCAGATAGAATCTCCCTGGTAACTTGCTGAAGAGTCTTCTGTGCAATAGCCACTTCGGGGCTTTGAGTTGATAAGGTATTAACTGGAGACTCTCCGACACTCATTAAGATAGAGTTAACAGCATCCAATTCGCTGGACGTTGCGTATGCAGGGGTTGCCATAATAATAAAAAAAGGGGACCGAAGTCCCCCATATATGTTGGTTAAAAGGTATATACTTAGAACGCAGTTGGAGCTGTGTTTGTAGTATGTAGTTCGATACAAGAAGCTGGGTTCAAGTAATCGGCTCCCATTGCGAGGCGACCTAAGATCACATCACCCTGGTAGATTACAGAAACGTCACCACTTGTAACTTGAACTTGTGGTCCAATTGCTTCAACAACACCAGCAGCTTCTTTCTGGAAGATTACGCCGCAAGAGGTTGCGAAGGATGTGGAGTTACCATAGTTGTTATTGATACCGTTAACGCTCGAACGACCGTCTTCAGTAGCAGCACCAACGAAGGAACCACCTTTATATGTACCTGCTGATGTAGCAGATCCAGTACCATACTTACCCTGGAATGGGATATTCATGGATTTAAGGATCTTAATTCCAGCAATGGAGATGACTCCTTCACCAGACTGCAGTCCTGTACCTTGAACATCACGGTTGATGAGAGCGTTGGTTGATACGTTCTCAATTAGTGAGTAGTATTGGCGAGGTGAAAGTACTGCGACACGTCCGTCAGAGCTTACTCCTTTCTCATCTAGGATAGCTGCGGCTTCAAAGAAGGCTGCAACAATCTTAGCAGAGTCAAGAGCATCAGCAGCTGCACCAGTACCGGTACCTACCTGAACGGTAGCTCCGCCTGGCTCAAGCTTACCTGAAGCTGAGATGGGGTGTGCTGCACGAGCACCACGAGAGATAGCTCTGAAGATCAGTCTATCATATTTTTCAGCGAGAGCGTAGCCAATCTTCTTGGCGATCTCACCACGTAGCTCATAGTGAGCAAGTGTCTCATCAAGGTCATAAACGAATGCACTAGAGATAAGAAGGTCATCCATAACGATGGTCTTCTCAGCAACTGGCGGATTGTTTGTACCGAGGATGGGTTCACCCGGCACATGATACGCACTATCCATGCGACCCGTGTAGATGAACTGGAGACTCTTGCCGTTCTTAAGCGTACGCTTCATAACAAGATCCCTAGCAATAGTGTTATGCTGGAATCCCTTAAACAGCTCTCCTGAGAAGAGCTTTAGATAAGTCCCGTACTTGGTATCATACGCAGTGTTCAACGCGAGAGGCGTAGTACTGGTATTATTAATTCTACCAAGGGCGGTGACTAGCGTATTAGCCATTGTCCTTTAAGAGGTTTGTATTGTTTACTTCTTCCGGAAAATTTTTTGATCTTTTTTTTTGTGGTCTATCCCACCGTCTAGACGGCAAAAGGTATCCGACGTATCGGGCTAATGCCAAAGCGGGTAACAGGATTCGAACCTGCAACAATAGCTTGGAAGGCTACAGTTTTACCATTAAACTATACCCGCTGAAGTCACTCCCCTAGGAGTGCTTCCTCAAGAGACTGAGGCATTTCATCATCAGGCTCTTCATTATTCATGTAGTCATCAATCCTTTTAGCTTCGGCTTCAGGTTCTCCTTGATGACTGTAAGGAGTTGGTACGGCTTTATCCATTCGCTTCAGTTGATTCTAATTTCTTCACCTCGTCCTCAAGCGCGGCCAAAGTATCCACGAACTCTGATTTTCTGCGATTATACGCGTTGTCAAGTTCTTGGAGTTGGACTTTGACTTCTTTGATTTCGGCGTTCTTTTGGGTGAGCTTAAGTTTTTCAAGTTGCTCGTCCGATACGACATAAACTGTGCGTGTTGGTGGAGTAAAGTAGTAGTCAAATAGTGAGTACATTAATAGTTTCTAGTAAGTGGGCAAGGGCAGTCAGCTTTACAGTTATAGTGTGCATTGATATGCAACACTTCTATAAAGGTGATGAACCCCAGGGCCAGCACAAGGATGGCCCAAGGGGATTCAAGATACTTCATCAGAAGCTATACTTAGTTCCGATTTTAGTACCCCAACTGTTGTCAACATCGCCATCGG
>VTLG01012400.1_pt1 | contig 19462 bp, 14 predicted proteins | sample 4694571 | NCBI WGS metagenome assembly VTLG01 (sample SAMN12604809, study PRJNA352737) | marine metagenome | biome: ENVO:00000447; feature: ENVO:00000209|ENVO:00000569|ENVO:01000036; material: ENVO:00002151; isolation source: viral sequences binned using virsorter ...
TTTAACTTTATGTTCGTATTCCAAGCCGAGCATAATATCCTCATGCACCCATTCCATATGGCTGGTGTTGCTGGGGTTTTCGGTGGAGCTCTTTTCGCTGCTATGCACGGAAGTCTGGTTACTTCCTCACTTATTAAGGAAACGACAGATGAAGTATCACAGAACTATGGCTATAAGTTTGGGCAAGATGAAGAGACATATAATATTGTCGCTGCACACGGGTACTTTGGGAGATTGATATTTCAATATGCTTCTTTCAATAATTCTCGTGCTCTACATTTCTTTCTTGGTACTTTCCCCGTGGTTGGCATATGGCTTACCTCCATGGGAATTTGCACTATGGCTTTCAACCTTAATGGTTTTAACTTTAACCAGTCAGTAGTTGACGTTAATGGAAAAGTTATTCCTACATGGGCTGACGTACTAAACAGAGCCAACCTTGGCTTTGAGGTAATGCACGAGCGTAACGCTCACAACTTCCCACTTGACTTAGCTTCTGTTGAGTCAACACAAGTTGCACTATCAGCACCATCAATAGGATGAGTCATCAATCAAATGTAATGAGAGCAAGCATCACCTACTATGCCCCTCAAAAAAGTCAAGAAGAAAAGAAAGAAACTGATAAAGAACTTTCTAACGACGATAACACTGATAACTAATATCTTTATCATTTCCGGTGTCACCCGACACTGGCATAACTTAACAGAAAATAATGGCAGAGAATCAAAGACACTGGAAACAGACAACAACAGGTAGAAAAAGAATACCTATTGCTGAGTTTGAAAAACAGTTTAAGAAAACAAAAACTTCAGAAAAAAAATCTGAAGAATAACGCTACGTCCGTTCATCCCTTACGGGACGCATGACTCCTAAGCATGGAACGGGGCTTAGGTATATGGAGATAGCAATGAAAGTTACTTTCGTATATCGTGGCGTTGCTTACACAAGAGTAATCGGTTAGGCGATCTTGGGGAGGTTCGATTCCTCCCTACTCAATTTGGCTAAAGCCCTCCGAGGAGGATACCTTTATGCCGTCGACGGTGGGAAAAGACCACAAATCTCAGTGAGTCTATATGAGACTCGCACAATTCTAACGTTAGGAACGACAATATATACCCTTACATTTTAAGTAAAAATCATGGCTCATCAGAGTTCAGATTTGACTACCTCGCTAACACGCCAAGGTCAGTCAAACTCAACAGGTGACGCCCGTGCCCTTTACCTTAAATTATTTAGTGGAGAAATGTTCAAAGGCTTCCAACACGAGACTATCGCTCGTGATTTGGTGATGAAGAGAACATTGAAAAATGGAAAATCTCTACAGTTCATCTACACAGGTAGAACAACTGCTGAGTTCCATACCCCTGGAAATTCAATTTTAGGTAATAGTGACGGCGCACCTCCAGTCGCAGAGAAAACTATAACTGTTGACGATCTCTTAATCTCAAGTGCATTCGTTTATGAATTAGATGAGACACTTGCTCACTACGAATTAAGAGGAGAAATATCCAAGAAGATTGGATACGCATTAGCTGAGAAGTATGACAGACTTATCTTCCGTGCAATCACACGTGGAGCTAGAGCTGCTTCTCCAATTACAAAGACAAACTTTGTAGAACCCGGTGGAACACAGATCAGAGTTGGTTCAACAACTAATGATTCTGACGCTTATGTTGCAGGGAACTTAGTAACAGCATTCTATGACGCTGCTGCTGCACTCGACGAAAAAGGAGTCAGCTCTCAAGGCAGATGCGCTGTATTAAACCCTCGCCAATACTACGCTTTGATCACTGACGTAGCATCTAACGGTCTTGTAAACAGAGACGTTCAAGGTACTGCATTACAAGGTGGTAGAGGTGTTGTAGAAATCGCTGGAATCAAGATCTACAAGTCAATGAATATTCCATTCCTTGGCAAGTATGGTACAGCTTTCGGTGGTACTACAGGTAAGACAGCTCCAAGTAATCTTGGATCTCATGTTGGTCCTACTCTAGAGAATGCTAATGGTTCTCAGACAGGTATCAATAACGACTACGGTCAGTCTGCTGAAGTAGGAGCTAAGTCTTGTGGACTTATCTTCCAAAAAGAGGCTGCCGGAGCAGTAGAGGCTATTGGTCCTCAAGTACAGGTAACTTCTGGAGACGTTTCAGTTGTATACCAAGGTGACGTTATCTTAGGTCGCCTAGCAATGGGAGCAGATTATTTAAATCCTGCTGCCGCAGTAGAATTATATGTTGGTGCTACAGCTCCTTCTGCATTCTAATTTATACATTTATACGGGAGCTTCGGCTCCCTTTTTTTTTATTTATGACTACTCAACTAGCAACCGATACCGAACTATCCGCAGTTAATTCTATCTTGGGTAGCATTGGGCAATCACCAGTTACTACGTTAGGAACGGTAACTACTAACGTCACAAATACAGGACAAGAAATAGCTAATACATATGCTAATCCACAGATTGCAATGATCCATGGAATCCTTATGGAAGTAACTAAAGATGTTCAAAATGAAGGGTGGCATTTTAATCAGGAAGATCATGTAAAAGTATCTCCAGATACTAATGGTAATTTTTTAATCCCTACTAACTATCTCAGATTTGATGTACATGAAGGTCTTGTAGATAGGAATAGAGATGTAGTTAGAAAGAACGGAAAATTATATGACAACGTTTTACATACAGATGTCTTCACTCAAGACTTTTATTTTGACATAACTTACTTACTTGATTTTAACGATGTCCCCCCAGCAATACAGAGATACATAATTGCTAGAGCATCAGTAAGAGCAGCTACACAATTAGTTTCTAATGCAGAGTTAGTAAAACTTCTACAACTAGAAGAAGTAAAAACTAAAGCTTCTGCTTTGGAGTACGACTGTGCCATGGGAGACCATACATTCTTTGGATTTCCACATGAAAGTAATTATAGATCTTATCAACCTTACAAGGCACTTATTAGATAATGGCAAACATTACACAAACTATTCCAGCGTTAACGGCTGGCATTTCACAACAACCTGACGAGTCACTAATTCCCGGACAGGTGAAAGATATGGTGAACGCCTTACCTGACGTTACACAAGGATTACTTAAGAGACCGGCTGGAAAGTTTGTGGCATCTTTATCTGATGGTTCAAATAATTCAACAGCAGATGGTAAATGGTTTCACTATTACCGTGATGAAAGTGAACAATATATAGGACAAATAGCTAAGAATGGAACCCTCAGAATGTGGGATTGTTTGTCAGGTGCAGAGAAAACAGTTGTTAATCCTAACCTTACTTACTTAGTTCATACAGGTGACGAAGATATACAAACATTAACGCTTAATGACTTTACCTATATCAACAATAGAACCAAGGTTACTGCCATGGGTACTGCTACTGAACCTGATACTAATTTTCAGAAGGAAGTATTTGTTGAATTAAAGTCTATCTCTTATGCCAAACAATACGCATTAAATCTATTCAATAACACTACAACTTCTACCGTAACCACCGCCACTAGGATAAATGTTGAACTTATTAAATCAAGTAATAATTACTGTGATAGTAATGGAGCTATGGTTGCTCGTAATAGCCGTGCTTCGCAGTCGACTCGATGCGATGACTCTGCTGGTGATGGTAGAGATGCTTTTGCTCCTAACGTTGGGACTAAAATATTTAGTGTAGGCAGTGGAACCTCAGATACAGATGAAGCTACTTCAGGCTCACATACTTACACCATCAACGTAAATAACAATAGCTCCTCTGGCAGAAAGAATTTATATTTCCGTATAGCCACAACTGGTCAATCAGTACCTTATACAACTGGGACTGGTAGTAATCAAGAGACAACATACCAGGCTAGATATACTACTACATTTGATTTACTACATGGTGGAGAAGGTTGGCAGGCTAATGACTTTTTCTATGTATGGATGAAAGATGGTTATTACAAGGTAACTGTAGAAACTATTAGTACTGCAGTTGTACAAGCAAACTTAGCTTTAGTAAGACCACAACCAACACCATTCGATACAGAAACAACTATTACAGCTGAGAGTATTCTTGGAGATATAAGAACACAGCTCATTGCAGAAGGTATTAGTTCTAGTGATATTCAAATTATTGGAACAGGCTTACATATTAAGCAAAGTGCTGTCTTTAATGCTTCAACCCCTGTAGGAGAATTACTTAATGTTGTTGCAGGAAAAGTAAATGACATAGGAGATCTTCCGTCTCAATGTAAACATGGAATGGTAGTAGAAGTAATTAATAGTCCTGCTGATGAAGACAATCATTACGTAAAATTCTTTGGTAATAACGACAAAGATGGTGAAGGCACCTGGGAAGAATGTGCTAAACCCGGTAGGAAAATAAGATTCAACTATTCAACTATGCCTGTAGTTCTTATTAGAACTGCTGATGGTAATTTTAGATTAACTGAATTAGATGGCTCTTCATATACAATCTCAGGTGATACTTATTATGCTCCGAAATGGGACGATGCTTTAGTTGGAGATGATGTAACTAATCCTGAACCATCTTTTATTGGTCAAACAATAAATAAGATGATCTTCTTTAGGAATAGATTTGCACTACTTTCAGATGAGAATATCATTCTATCTAGACCAGGAGATTTTACTAACTTCTTCGCTAAGTCAGCTATTCAATTTGTAGCTAGTGATCCTATAGATATTTCAGCTAGTTCAGAATATCCAGCAATATTGTATGACGGTATTCAAGTTAATACAGGTTTAGTTTTATTTTCTAAAAATCAACAATTCATGCTGACTACAGACAGTGATGTATTCAGCCCTCTCACCGCTAAAATCAATGCTCTTTCTTCTTACAATTTTAACATTACAACTAACCCTATCTCTCTGGGTACGACAGTAGGCTTTCTAGATAATGCCGGAAAGTATTCCAGATTCTTTGAGATGGCTAACATCTTAAGAGAAGGTGAACCAACAGTAATTGAACAAAGTGCAGTAGTTTCTAGACTATTTGGAAAAGACTTAAAACTTATATCTAATTCCAGAGAAAATTCAATTATTTTCTTTAGTGAAGAAGGTACATCTACCTTGTATGGATATAGATATTTTGATCAAATCCAAGAAAGAAAACTAGCTTCTTGGTTTAAGTGGACAGTAACTGGAACTATTCAGTATCACTGCATGCAAGACGATAACTTATTCGTAGTTGTCCGTAATAATAACAAAGATCAATTACTTAAATATTCAATAAAGATGGATTCTAATACCTTTGCTTTAGCAGAGAACAGAGTTCACTTAGATCATTTAATGTCTACAAGTGGTTGGACATATGCCAATGGCAAGTCAACTAAAGCTAAACCTACAGGATTAGAAAGTACTAATCAATTAGTAGCATATGATAATTCTGGTGCAGCAAACTTAGGTAGATATGGTCTTATAACAGTTAATGGATCTAACCTAGAACTAGATGGTGATTGGTCAGGAGAGACATTTTTAATTGGTTATAACTTTACTATGGAAGTTAAATTCCCAACTATCTACTATAGAACTTTAGAGGGTAATAGTTGGAGAGCTGATACTAGAGCTCATACTATTGTCCATAGAGTTAAATTTGGATTTGGTCCAGTAGGACTATATGAAACAACCTTAAGTAGAACAGGTAGAGTTGATTATACAGAACTCTTTGAATTACCTTCTGCTGACTCATACCAGGCTAATAGTTCAGGAATTATTAGTGATAACCATTTAAGAATAATTCCAATTTACGACAGAAATATCAACGCATCATTAACCCTTAAATCTACACACCCAACTCCCGCCACACTTAACGAGATGATGTGGGAAGGAGTTTATACAGCAAATAATTATAAGCGTGTCTAAATTAATTCACTCAGGAACATTGGAAGCTGCAATTCGTGTGGCTTCTAATTTATTACCCGATGATTATCGGGAGGTTACAGAAGGTCATGGACATGACCCTTTAAATGCATTGATCGTTGGTTTTCATAACTGCGATTCAGTTTATTTTGAAGTGCCAAATGGCGAGATAGCAGGCATGGCAGGAGTTCACGAAGGTGGACAAATCTGGATGCTTTGCACCCCAGCTATTCTCGAATATCCTCATACCTTCGCTAGAGAAGCAAAACGGTATGTGAATGAAAGAAAAGAAAAGTTACTGTGGAATATTGTTGACGAAAGAAACAAAGTCCATATCAAGTTACTTAGGTTTTTAGGTTTTAAATTTCTTAGGAGATTTCCCTATGGACCAAACAATTTATCCTTTATAGAATTTTGCCGTGTGCAGTCCAGCAGCAATAGCACCAGCCGTAGGAGCAGTAAGCTCTGCGATGGGAGCGTCAGCAGCAAACAAAGCAGCTAGACGTAATTACGAACATAAATTAAAAGTTCGTGAACGTAAGTGGATGCAAAGAAGAACCACTTACAAAACTAAAAAAGTACAGTTTGAACAAGAGGTTGATCTTGCAAATATCGCAGCTCAACGTGCTTATTCACAGACACAATATGAATTAAGAAATGCAAAGATTTTAGCTATCTTGCAGAATCAAGAAGATTTTAAAAAGGTTTTAGCCAATGAAGGATCTCTACAAGCATCAGCAGCAGAGCGTGGTATTAGAGGTAAATCATTAGCTAGGTTGTTAGCTTTGAACTTAGGAACTTTGGGTACTAGTCAAGCACGAAGATCCAGAGGATTAACAGAAGCTTCTTATAGAGCTAAAGGCAGTAATGAAGAAGTTAACAGACAATTAAAATCACAGTTAAATCAATCCTTTGGAAAGGTAGTACTTAATCCTATTCCTGATTTACCAGATCCTACTCCAGTAAGTCAAAACGTAGGAATGACTTTAATGCTTGGCATGGGTCAGGCGTTAGGTGCTGGTATAGAAGGATTAGATACTAAGAATTGGAGAAATCAACAAACTGAAAAACAAGATGAAGGTGAAGAAGGTGAAAGTACCCAAAAGACTCGGAGGTGGTTTTAAATGATTCCTGAATATCAAATATCTAATAAGCGTGTAGTACCTGAACAAATACTAGACGTAATCCCAGAACAAGAAAAATCTGACAATGCTATACAAGCATCAGAAGAAAGATACCTTCAGTCTATACAACAGAATAATATTGATGAAGCAAGAAATACCGAAAAGACCTGGGGTCAGATAGCTGGTCTTTCTACTACATTAGGAAACTATTTACAGAAAAAACAAGAGAAACATAGACAAGATAGAGAAGCTGAAATCAGTCTAGAAATCCTTACCAGGGGTGTAAGTCCAGAATTAGAAGCACAGTTTAAAGGAGAGCGAGATAAGTTATTTGAAGATGATCTAGCTACTCAAGAGTTTGCATCTAAGTACGAATCAGAAACTGGTGACAGTATCACCGCTAATGAATTTCGTAAGATGGCTGGATGGGAAAAGTATATGGTTGCAGAACAATATGCTTTAGAGAAAGCTAAGGACTATGACAAGTATGTCTATGATGCTTATGAAACCACAAAGATAGATGTCGTTAGAGATGGTAAAGAAGTCTCTGTTGGACATTTAGATAATCTTTCTGCCGCCGAACACGCAGCTTTAGACGCTAAGATTAAATTTGAATATGCAAAAAACTTTGCAGGATTAAATGAAGCTTTAGTGGCTACGGTTGTTAAACCGGAAATAGATAAATTTGATGAAAATAGAAGAAAGAAACAAGCTGTAAAAAGAGAAGAGAATTATCAAGCACAAGTAAAAGCTTCTGACAGCAGAATGATTGCAGTTGGATTTGTAACTGCTAATCCTGCTGATGGTCATCAATTAGCACATGACTGGGCAGCTAGATATGCCGCTAGAAACAACACAACAATCTCAGCCGGTCGAACAGCATTTAAAGAAAACTTGGTTGATCTTGTTAGTCAAAATGTAATCACCTACCCACAAGCTATTTCTATAGTTAATCACGAAATAACAGCTCGTGATGGTTCTACTAAGACTATGTCCTCTTGGAAAGAGTGGTCTGGTATAGAAGGTGAATTAGTAGATGCAGCTGAACTAGGTTCGAAAGCTAGAGAAGAGCGTAAAGAAGCTAATATAGCAGCTGATTTACAAGTCATTAGAGAGAATGACAATCTATCTAATGATGCGAAAGCTCAACTAATGACCTACTACAAAGATAAATATGATGGGTATGTACCTACAGAACTATCCGATGCATTACGTGGTCATTTAGATGATAATGTAGCTGAAGACATGATTAAAAATTCATTACGCTACAACGGTGGTGTATATGATTATGAGATGGCAAACGTCAGTACAGAAGTTTTCAATAAATACAAAGATAAAATCATTCCTAGTGGAGCTTTAAATCCAGGAACTGCTGATTATAAAAAAGCACAGAATTTAATAAAGTCATATACCAATCAAGGAACTAATGAAACATTTGGTGAGACTGATATTAAGTCAGTAGAGTGGATTACACTTAATGGAAACTTAGAAGAAATATTTAATGAAGCTTACCGAGATGCATACATACGAGATGGAAAAATTGTAGGCACACCTCAAGATGCTTTTAAAGCTGGTCAACTTGCTATTAAAGAAGCTGTTGAGGATAATGGACGAAGACGTGAATTAATGAAACCTGACTTAGATCCTAGTGATGATTCATATAGCAGAAGAATACAGTTAAATCTAGAACAAGGTTCAGGTGGTAAATGGAAGAAACGTAAACTGGATGTTGATTTAAAAACTCAGGATGAGTTAGTTCGTTGGAGTGAAACACCACTCAAACAAGCTAAAGATGTACCAGACTACTATCGTGATTTAGCAAGGAGAATGGGAGTTAATCCTGTTGACTTAGCTAACCAACAATTAAAATATATTAATACTGAAAAGGAAGGAGAGAAAGGAGAAGTAAAAGGAGCAACAGATGGTAAAGAAGAAACTAAACTAGAAGACCAGTATGATGATAAATTTTTAGAACTTATCTATAAATTTCCAACTAAAGCCAGTATCATACAAGCGAAGATTATAGATGCTTCACAACAAACTAAACCTAGAGATACGCTAGAGGGCAGTTACCCTGGAACACCAGAGATACCAGAAGGTCTACATACAGGTCATAAGAAAGATGAAACTATCTTAGAAAAAATAGGAATACCAACAGATACACGTCATGAGAAACGTGACAGTTCTACAGACAAATTGAACTGGAATATTAAAACATCCCCCTTCAATAAAAAAGCTCTTATGAGAGAGGACATGTAACTACGGTTTACATGCCTTTCCTAGAGGGCATTATTTACCGTGGTAATTATGAGTGAAAATTTTGACCCTACACTTGAGATAGGAATATCTGGAGAAGGGCTGTCCGAAGCGGACGCAAAATCAGCAGTAGAGAATATAAAAGCTGCTGATATAAAACTTGGTAGAGAGGTTACAGAACCTGTCACCGAGGAAAATGTAGTACAACAACAGAAAGGTGAAGAGATACAGCAGAATCTAGGCGACAAGATCAAAGCGAATATAGGTCAAGATCCTGTTACTCAAACTATAAAAAAAGTTGTCACAAACCCCACTGCTCAACTTTATTGGAAAGATAGTTGGATTGGAGCTGGAGCTGGAGCTAGAGATATTGCTTCTAATATCATTACTACACCAGAAAGAGTTATTGACTTTTTCAGTGGTGAGATGGGAGAAGAAGGTAAAACTGAAGAAGGCTATAAGACTGAATGGGATCAGTTTATGTATGGTGATGGCGAACCTATCGAAACCAAAACATGGTGGGGAGGATTAGTCAGAGGTATAACAGATGTTGGTGGTACTATCGCTGTAACAGGTGGTGTTGGTAAAGGTGTTAAAGCTTTAACTTGGGGTACTAAAGGAGTACAGGCTGTAAAAAAAGCAACTACCCTGGGTGGTGTTTTAAAAGAAGGTGCTTTAATAGGTTTACGTTATGACCTTGTAGCAAAGAATGAAGAACAAGATAACTTCTTGGGAGCATTAACCAAACATTATGGCTGGATAGACACCCCTTTTGCTACTAATGACACTGATCATCCTGCAATAACAAAACTAAAACATGTCGTTGAAGGTATGGCTCTGGGTGGTGTTATTGATGCAACTATATTTAAAATGACACCACTTGCTAAACAGCTTGCTGAGCAAGGGGGTGATGTTGCCAGTAAAGCTGGATCAAGAGTTGGAGATGTATATAATGCAAGAGAAGAATTAGCTCAATTAGGAAAAGAAGATCTTCAGGCTCTAACTGATGCTGCTAAAAAAGCAGGGAAAGACGTATCAGAATTTACAGAGGAGCTACTTGCCGCTAAGCCAGAAGATTTAACTGAGCTTGGTAAAAGAATTAGAAAAGTTACTGACTATGATTATGATAGTTTAAGAAGTGACTTTGCTGAGTTTAGAGAGTCAAGATTAAACAGCATAGAATTACAGAAAAGAGAACAAGCTAAATCCCAGATGAAAGATCCTGGATTTAGAGCACCTAAGAATGAACCTATAGCAGATAAATGGCAAGGAACATCTACTTCTAATAGTTCAGCAGCTGACGTAGATAGAGCTACAAAACGTACTAAGACAGAATGGGGTGCTGAAGATGGTCACGTAGGTTCTCTAACTTCCAACACTCAAATTGAGAGGATGGCTAAAGGTTCAGGTGAAACTGAAGAAGTTATGAAAGAAATCCTTGGAAACTTTAGAAGCCAAGGTTATATAAAACAATTACAAGAAACAGCTAGGAGACAAGGTAAGACACTAGCAGAAAGTGTTGGTGCAGATATAGATATGTTTAGAGCTGTCTACGAAGGTAGGAATACTAGTGATGTAAGTAACGAAGAGTTTTTTAAATTATTTACTAGAGATCAAACTCCTCTATATCAAATTAAGACTAATAAACTTGGTAAGGAATATAAGGCAAAAGTCGGTGAATATGTAAAGCCTGAATATATAAAAGCATTAGACATGGTTAATACTTCTTTGTTTAATGATATTAGAGATTCAGGTATAACTGGTAGAGAATTAGCAGATATAGTTAATCTAAAATCAGTTGATGGTCCTGCTCAGCAATTGGTAGATAAGCTAATTGCTGGTTTAGAGTTAAGGAAATATTCTAGTGCAGAAGTATCTCAACAACTTGCAGATTTTGGTGATGCTCGTCTTACTAATAAGACAAGACTTTCTAGAAAAGAACTTAAAGAAAAAATTAAAGGAGATGTACAGCAAAGTATTGACGCTTATCGTGCAGTCTTAGATCTGACTACAGAAGACGGTGGTGATGAAGTATTTAAAGCCATGTTGGAAGGAATCACTATGGCTAAAGATATTCATACTATTGAAGATCTAGACAAATTTATGCGTTACAAGATGCGTGGCGGTTCATGGGCTGGAGATGAGAAAAAAACAGGTGTCTTTTTGAACGAGATGGGAACTATGTTTAGTCATAGTGTTTTATCTGGACCTAAAACACCAATCCGAGCAATCATGGGTACGTCCAGTGCAACGTTTTCTAGACCACTAGCTATGGCTATGGGTGGTGCAATGAAAGGTGATTGGGTTACTGCAAGAGCTGGGTTGGCTTCATTAAATGCTTTACGTGAATCAGTAGGAGAATCTTTCTCATTCTTTAAAAGTAGATTAAATAGTTATTGGGCTGGCGATCTTGCATCAATCAAAACTAGATATATTGATCGTACCAAACTAGATAATGAGTGGTTAGCTTTTGGTCATTGGGCAGAGAGTAGAGGGAATACTATGGATAAACTTTTATACCGCACCGCTAATATGGTCAGAGGTATGAATGATAGTAGTCTCTTAACCTACTCAACCAAAATCATGGCAGCTACTGATGATGCTTTTACATTAATGATTGGTAGAGCAAAAGCTAGAGAAAAAGCATTTTTAGCTGCGGCTGAACAATTACCTGATTCTAATTTTGCAAACTTCGATGCCAAATTCTTTAAGGATATGGAAGATAAGTTTAATAAAGAAATATGGAATCCAGATGGTACTTTATCTGATGCAGCTGCTGAGTATTCAAAAAAAGAAGCAACATTAACTAGCGACTTACAGGGTTTCACTAAGGGATTACAAAAAACTTTTAACTCATCACCTTGGGCTAAACCATTCTTCTTGTTTGCTAAAACAGGTATTAATGGATTAACTCTAACTGCTAAGCATACTCCTGGATTTAACTTCTTAGTTGATGAGTTTAATCAGATAGCTAAAGCAAAGCCTGGAGACGACCTGACACATCTTACTAAGTATGGAATAAAAACTAATAGAGATTTAATTAATGCAAAAGCTGTACAGAATGGAAGACTTGCATTAGGTTCTGGAGCCTTATTTATGGCTTCAATGGCATATCTTAGTGGTGGATTACATGGTAATGGACCAACAGATAGAGTTAAAAGACAAGCATGGTTAGATGCTGGATGGAAACCAAGAACTATAAAAATTGGTGATGTCTGGGTTAACTATGATGCCTTTGAACCTTATAACCAAATACTGGCATTAGTAGCAGATATTGGAGATCACCAAGACTTAATGGGAGAAGAGTGGACTGAAAATAGATTAGGTTCATTAGCACTCGCATTAGCAAATACAGCTACAAGTAAATCTTACTTAGCTGGATTACAGTCATTTGTAGATTTATTTTCTGGTGCTCCTGGACAGCAGAATAGAATAATTGCTTCATTAATGAATAATACAGTTCCTTTATCTGGTCTTAGAAATGAGATAGGTAAAGTACTTACTCCTCACACAAGAGAACTAGGTTCTGATATTCAAAGCTCTATAAGAAATAGAAACTTAATTACTGAAAATATCGCATTAGATCCACTACCAATTAAATACGACATATTAACTGGAAACCCTATTAAAGATCATAACTTCGTTACTCGTATGTTTAATGCAGTTTCACCTGTGAACTTTAACTTAGATTATTCTCCTGGTAGACAGTTGTTATTTGATAGTGGTTATGACTTAAGAACTTCCACATACTCAGCTCCAGATGGAACAGATTTATCTGATAGTCCAAAGGTTAGATCTATGTATCAGAGAGCTATAGGTGAACAAAACTTATTAGCTCAGTTTGACAAGATGGCTGCGGACGAAGAAATACAGGTATCTATGGCTGAAATGAATTGGCATAAAAGAAATGGTATGAAGGATGTAGACCCAAAATCATTTCCACACTACAAACGAATTGCCAAAGCGTTTGATAAAGCTAAGAAGAGAGCTTGGGCACAAATTAAAAAGGAGAACGACGTACAAAAGTTACTCCTTGAAGAGAGAAATCAAAAATTAAAAAACTATAATGCAAATCAAGGCACGATAGACAAAATATTAAACATACCAAAATAATCCACCCGTCACTTATTTCAAAGAGAAATGGCGGTACAAACAACTGAAGAATTTAAAGATGGAGGAGCCACCTCTTACTCCATTACAATTGAATATTTAAAAACAAGTGACATTAAAGTAAGAATTGATGGAACTTTACAAACTTATGTAGCTAGTAGTCCGAGTTCTGGTGAATATACCGTTAGTGGTACAACACTTACTCTTGGAGCACAAGCGACTGCCGGAACTGGCAACGTTCATATATATAGAGAAACAGATGTAAATACAGCAGCAGCCGTATTTGCTGCGGGTTCTTCTATTAGATCAACAGATCTAAATGCTATCCATGATATGGCTAGATTTTCTAGTGTTGAACACAGAAATAAAGTCATTACAGATGATATAAAAGATGAAGCAGTTACAACTGCAAAAATAAAAAATGCAACTATTGTCGATGCTGATATAAGCGGAAGTGCAGCTGTTGGATTAAGCAAACTAGCAACAGGTGCATTACCTAGTGGTATAACTGTTAACTCGTCCAACGTAGTTGATGGATCTATTGTTAATGCTGATATCAATAACTCAGCAGCTATAGATGGTACTAAGATTTCACCTAACTTTGGTGCACAAGTTGTACAAACAACTGGAAATATAGTTGTAGGTGGAACTGTAGATGGTAGAGATGTAGCAGTTGATGGTACAAAACTCGATACTATCGAGACCAATGCTAAAGATGATCAAACAGCTACTGAGATAAAAACTCTTTATGAGGGTAATTCAAATACCAACGCATATACAGATGCTGAGAAAACTAAATTATCTGGCATAGAAACAGCCGCGACTGCAGACCAAACTAATGCAGAAATCAAAACTGCATACGAAGCAAACGCTGATACTAATGAGTTTAGTGATGCAGAGCAGACTAAGTTAGCGGGAATAGAAACCGCAGCTACTGCCGATCAGACTGCTAGTGAAATCAAAACTTTACTTCAGTCCGATAAGCTTGAGCTATCTGAGATGAATACTACCTCTTTAGATAGTAGATACTACACAGAGACTGAAGCTGAAGGTTTATTCCTTAGACAGGATTCCTCAGAAACTATTGCTAGTGGAGTTACATGGTCTGGGGTTGATTCTAAAGTGGCAACTACTGCTGCTATAGATGCAAGGATAATTGACTTAGTTGATGATGTTGGAGGTTTCGTACCTTTAGCTAATGAGACTTCATTCCCTGCAGCTAATCCAGATGTAAATAATGGTGCCGGTACTCTGGTATCTATTAAATCTATTGGAACTACACGTACGCCTTCTAGTGGAACTGTAACTATTGCTAATGGAGCTGGGAGCGGAAATACCGTAACTATTACGGGTTGTGGTTCGACAGTTTTAACAGCAGGCTTTGGTGTAATCGTAGAAACAACAACTACATTACATACATACGCTTTCCATAGATTAGTACCAAAAGCTACTGAGGTTACAACTGTTGCAGCTAATGCAACTAATATTTCAGCGGCTGGAGCTAACGTAACAAATATAGATAACTTTGCTAATAGATATCAAATTAATACTTCTGCACCAACGGCTAGACCCGGCAGTGGATCACTAACAAATGGTGATTTATGGTTTGATAGCTCATCTAACAAAGTTATGATGGTCTATGACGGTAGTTCTGGAGATGGATATAGTCCTATTACACCTAACCAGTCTGACCTAACTAACATTAATATTGTTGCTGGACAGATTACTTATAGTGAAGATTTAGGCTTAATTACTAATGCTGTAAATACTGGATCTGGAAATAACTCAGTTAATACTGTTGCTACTTCGATAGCAAATGTTAATACAACTGCTGGAAGTATTGCAAACGTAAATACGACTGCTACAAATATTTCAAGCGTAAATACAGTTGGTGGATCAATAGCCAATGTAAATACTGTTGGTGGTTCGATAGCTGATGTAAATAGATATGCAAACGAATACCTAATACAGAGTGGTACACCAAGCGGTCCCTCATCAGGAGATCTCTGGTACAACTCCACAGCAAACTCCCTTAACTATTACAACGGTACTACATGGGTAGCTATAGCTCCTGGTATTGCTGGAGTAATTAACGATGCAAACCCTGCATTAGCTAATCACCTTGACTGTAACGATAAGAACCTTACAGAGGTGGGAACCGTTAGTGGTAATAACTTACAAATCGACTTTGGACTCATAGCATAATGGCAAAATTATTAAAATTAAGACGAGGTACAACCTCGCAACATAGTAGCTTTACCGGAGCCGAAGGAGAAGTTACTGTAGATCTCGACAAGGAAACACTTGTCGTACACGACGGCTCAACAGCTGGTGGTCATCCAGTAGCCGCAGAAGATATGGCAAACGTGTCTTCCGCATCAATAGCTGGAAGATTAGGTAACGACTCTATTGCAACATCTAAAATTGCAGCTGGAGCTTTACCTTCAGACGTAACTGTTGCTAGTGCAAACATAGTTGACGATTCAATCGTAAACGCAGACGTTAACGCATCTGCTGCAATAGCTGGAACTAAAGTTGCTCCGGCATTTGGTTCCCAAAACTTATCTACATCTGGAACTGCTGCAACTGGAGCTTTAACTGTTACAGGAAACATTGGTGTTTCAGGAACTGTAGATGGAAGAGACGTAGCTGCTGACGGTACAAAATTAGACGGTATAGAAACCGCAGCTACAGCAGACCAAACCGCCGCAGAAATTAGAACCCTTGTAGAAAGTGCCAGCGATAGTAATGTATTTACTGATGCTGATCATACTAAGCTTAATGGCATAGAAGCGTCAGCTACAGCAGATCAGACAGATGCAGAAATTAGAGCAGCCGTAGAAGCTGCTAGTGATTCAAACGTCTTTACTGACGCAGATCATACAAAATTAAATGGAATTGAAGCTTCAGCTACTGCCGATCAGACAGGTGCTGAAATTCTAGCTTTAATTAATAGTAGTGACATATATACAACATCTTCTATTGGTAGAGATGCAGGTGACAAACTCTATTTTACAGATAACACATCTTTAGATGTTATTTTAAATGGAAGTACAGAGTTTAGATTTGAAGCTGACGGTGACTTCCATGCAGATGGAGACTTAATTGCTTTTTCAAGTACTGTTGCATCAGATATAAATCTAAAAGAAAACATTGGGGTAGTACCTAATGCATTAGAAAAAGTAGAAGCATTAAATGGCGTAACTTTTAACTGGAAGAAAACTGGTGAAAAGAGTGCCGGTGTTATAGCTCAAGAAGTACAGGCAATATTACCTGAAGCAGTAAAAGAAGTAACTCCAATAGGAGGAGGTGATAGTCATTTAACAGTTAACTATCATGCTTTAACTTCAATACTTATTGAATCTATAAAACAATTAAAAGCAGAGATAGACGAACTTAAAGGAGGTAAATAATGGCTCTACAAAGTTCAGGGCAAATCAAAATTACTGAGATTGTCAATGAATTTGGTGGTTCAGTCCCCCACTCTTTATCAGAATATTATCGTGACGGTGGAGCAGTTCCAGGAAATAACACTAACGTGCCAACTTCTGGACAAATCTCCATGAGTAATTTTTATGATGCAGTAAACGAGATACAATATACAGTCAATTCTCACCAAGAAAACTTTCAAACTTCAGCAGCATTTGGCTCAAACTGGGCTACTGCTGTACCAAAAAGACTCACTGTTAATAGCGGTGTAACTATTGGAAGTAGTTCTACTTCTCCAGCTTTGATGATTGAAGGTAGTATGGGTGGTACATTAATTGTCCACAATACTGGAAGCATTCAAGGTAAAGGAGGAGCAGGCAGTAGTTCCGGTTCTGGAGGTTCTGGATCTAATGCAGTTAAAAGTGACCAAAACGGAAACATAACTTTCTACAATAACTCTGGAGGAGAAATCTACGGAGGCGGCGGCGGAGGCGGTCGTGGAGGTAACGGTGGTACTGGTGGACAAGGTGGTACTGGTGGACAAGGCGGTAATGGTAGCTATACCAGCGTTGTAGGACATTTTTATCACATACAACGAAGTTCACATTGGGGTTGTTCGGGTAGTAACGCGTATGTTTCCCAAGGTTATCCTTACCATGGTGCAGGATATAACTCATGGCAAAGCTCTGGTCCACCAATGCATAACTATCCATCATCGGTTATGGAGCAATTATGCGACTATTGTTATGGAAGCCATGTTTTCTACAACGGTGGTGGTTACTTAAACATTAGTCTTCGGAAAGGTAGAGTTCAATCAGCTAATGGTGGTTGGAACGGAAGTTCGTCCGTACAATGCGCTCAACATGCAACTCAAGCTGGTGCCGGAGGAGGTTCTGGTGGGTCTGGAGGATCTGGAGGATCTGGCGGTGCCGGAGGAGGAAATAACGGTAATAGCTCTGGACAAGGTGGTACCGGTGGTACCGGTGGAACTGGAGGAACTGGAGGAACCGGAGGTAACGGTGGAGACTGGGGTACATCTGGTGGCGGTGGAAACACAGGTGCTACAGGAAACACAGGTGCAACAGGAAACACAGGTGCTAACGGTAACGCTTCTAATGGTTCTGGAGGTTCTGGAGGTTCTTCAGGTTCAGGAGGATCTGGAGGTTCTAGCGGTGGATCTTCAGGCTATTACATAGAAAATCGTCATTATATGACATTCCATAATTCAGGCTCAGTAGCCGGACAATAACAATGAAATTTAAAATTACAGAAATTGATACCTTAAAATTAAAGGTTGAATATGAGGACGGATCTTGGGCTTATATACCTACAGATCCTGATGGTGATAAAGCCTATTATGCAAAACTAATAGTTGACTTTTGTAATACACCACAAGAACCAGTACCTATAGCTGACATACCTTACACAGTTGGGCACGAAGGTACCGTTGGTGACGACGTAAACGAACCAGCAACTCCAGAACCTGTGAAGGTGACGGCTGAAGACATGCGTCGAGAATGTTATCCATCAAACGGTCTGCAATTAGATGCTTTGTATCACGCAAGGAATGGTGATACATCTCACCAAGAAAAAGTTGATGCTCACATTAAATATGTCAAAGATACTATTCCAATGGATAGTACTATCTATACTATTGAGCAAATGGAAGGTAAACGGAATGAATTATCCAGTAATTCCGCATTTATAAAGGAAACAGGTGACACCTAGTGAAAAATTAGAGATTTGTGCTAACTGTCCAAAATTAACTGACAAGAAATTTTGCAGAATGTGCGGGTGTTTTATGCCCGCTAAAGCACGAATCCCTTTTATGCATTGCCCTATTAAAAAATGGTAGAAATACCAATAATACAAATACCATCTCTAAAAACGATAGAGACTATATCTATACCTTTACCAACAGCGGAAGTCCCTTATTTTACTCCGATGGTTATACCTCCAAGTGATTTACAAGCTGAAGAGGAAATACAAGCTGAACCTACAGAGACAACTGAGCAACCACCTCCACCAAAATTAAATATTCCAATTGTTAATTTTGAGGTTCCATTACCTACCGCAGATACAGTAGTAGTCGCAGGATATGCGGCTGTATCAGCTGTGGCAGTGACAACTTTTGCTCAACCATTCTTTGACGCTATTAAAAAGAAGATACAAAAACTACTACAAAGCAAAATTGATAAATGGAAGAAGAACCAAAAAAGAAAGGACTCCTTGGCAAATTAAAAGATGTAGCTGAAGATAAGGAGCATCAGATAGAAGTACTGGGTACTTTTGTTCGACTTGGCGTGGTGGTGTGGTCAGGATTCATCATTACAATGAACTACGTAGATATACCAATGGTTAAGAAGTCTGGGAATAGCGATATCACTTTCGTCGCCAGCGTATTTACGGGAGCCCTAGCCACCTTCGGGCTTACTACAGGTAAGAACGGTGGAGGTAAACCACCTGTATGTCCTATGGCAAATAAAGACAAACCAAAAGCATGAAAAAACTAATCTTGCTTTTAGCTCTGTTATCACCCAGCATAGCTAGAGCCAATACTGTCACTCCTCAGTTCACCACAGGGAATATGACTAGTAATACAGTCACGACTCAGACTATAAAAGAAGTCACAAAAAAGAAAGTGATGGGTGGTGCCGTCAGTACATGGTCTGGCACTAACGTTACTGC
>VTLG01015612.1_pt1 | contig 19461 bp, 14 predicted proteins | sample 4694571 | NCBI WGS metagenome assembly VTLG01 (sample SAMN12604809, study PRJNA352737) | marine metagenome | biome: ENVO:00000447; feature: ENVO:00000209|ENVO:00000569|ENVO:01000036; material: ENVO:00002151; isolation source: viral sequences binned using virsorter ...
ATGCTAACAATCAACAATTAACATACATAGATGGTACGCCTATTGAATTAGAAAAATGTAGCTTTGGTACAAATGTATTTATGAAAAGATTTGGCGATAGTCTGCGAGATAATCAATACATAGAGAGAGATTTAATAGTAGATAGTACTCCTGAATCTGTTTCAATAAATCAAGTTGGATATGCTCAAAGCCCCGCTTCAAACCCTGACGGCTCTGTTTTAGGAAACGATAATAGATGTATCCTTGGTCATAATGGGGCTAAATCTAATATGATATTAAAGTATGGTATCTATAATGATACAGAAGATTATAGAAATAGATGTGGCATCATATATGACCCTCAAAATTTTAATGGATTACTTAATATTAATCTATCAAGTAATAATACTTATAAAACATCAGGTACATTCTTAACTACGGCGATTCAAGCTTTACATTTAGATTATAGTTTTGCTTTAGCTTCAAATGGCACAAGTGTTGATATTTCATTTGAAGACAATAATATACCCCCACTAAATACCGCATCAGTTCTAAAACACAAGCACATACAGACATCTTATGGGTGTGCTACTTATCATGGTGGAAGAATGTTTGTTGGGAATGTTGTATTAAATGCAGATACAGACCCTGAGACTCATAGAGATATGATTGTATTTTCAGATATAGGGTCATATGATAAGTTATCTCCGGCAAACTATATACAGATAAAAGACTCTAACTCAGGAACTATTCAAGCAATGGTTAGTCTTGGTAGTTCTATAGCGGTATTTATGGAGAATAGTATATATAATCTCCATACACCATCAGTTGAACCTAGTAGTTTTAGATTAATGGAAGCAGTAGACCACCTCGGGTTAGCCTCTCATTCAATGGCTAATACTTTAAATAATCTATACTTTGCGAGTCACGATGGTATATATGAATTAAATAAAGGGAGCTTTCAGTTAGCTAATATTTCTCTACCAATAAGAGACCAATATATTGATGTAGAAAACAAAAGTAAAACTCAAATAGCATATCACGCTGATAATAATAGCATTATGTGTATCTTTGGAAATAATAAGAATACAATATTTGAGTATCAAATAGATACTAAAACTTGGTCTTTAAACACATGGAAGTCCGCTCATTTATATCCTAAAGATACTAGCGTAGAAATACCTGAGAATAATCATAGTGGTGGCGATAATCCAATACTATTAAATAGTGTTAATGGAGAAGTGGTGGCTATTGATAATCAAGCTAAAACAGAACATACATTTTATTTTGATACTGACGATTTAATACTACCACTTTATACACCGCCTACGACAGACCCCGTCTTTCCTATAATTGATTTACCGGACACAGATGCTAACGATAACCAAGAGACTAATTAAATGAAAAAATTAAGTCAAATAAAAAGTTTATTTACTGCAAATAGTACGGCAAATGCAAACAAAGTAAAGAACTACCAACAAGTACAGAAGACATTCCAAGAAGCGGGTAAGGTATATTATAAAGTAGTTTCGTTAAAAGATAAAAAGCAGAATGAATTAGAATCGTTAATCTCTCAGCAAGAAGCTTTATATCAATCAGGTTATTCTAGTAGTAGTTATCACATACAACAGATAGCAAGTGAAATAACAGAAAAACAAAATGAAATAAACTCATTACAAGATGATGAAGTATTTACAGAAGAATTTAAAAAAGAGATAATTGCAGTTCCATCTAGGGACTTTATAGTACCGGGTAATACTAATCCCCCTAATCCTATAAATAACATAGATGATTGGGCTAATTATAATGATACTATTTTATCTAACTTTTATTCTGATACAAATACTCCTCTAGGGTCAAAGTCAGGAATAATAGACCCAATAACAAAAGAGGCTGATGCAACAAGAATAATAGATAAGCAAGAGTTCTCTGTTCAAAATTTTCAAACCGGGATTTTTGCAGTCCCGACTTTAGATACCGCTGACTATGTTACTAACACAGAAGAAACACCATTATATTTTGAAGGTGTAGGGGGTAACCCAAGTGTCAGTATACCTACTATTACTATTAGTATACCCAATGTTAACATATATGTACATGATGAAAAATTTCAAATAGATTTTAGTTGGACTAATTGGGACTCTGTAATAACAGAGGAGAAGTTTAATATATTTGTCCGTGACCATGATAGCCCTGATGCAGAATGGATTAAGATTACATCTGTTACAAAATCAAATATAACAGATAATAGTTCGCATTCAGCACAAGTTCCAATGCCTGATTTTGCAGAAGGTGGCAAAGCCGTATCAATTATGGTAGGTTTAGAAAATTATAACGACCATAAGGTTTATAGTGAAATTTTTAATGTTCCCATAATGAAAGTTGTCGCCGAAGGAAACTCCTCTCCGAGTATATATAGTTGGATTAATGCTCAAAATTATGGTGTTGCTCATATTCCATGGGGTTACAATTATACTAATAATTTTTCATGGATGAGTGAGATACCTATAGAACAAAGAGATTATGGGAATTTTATTTACCACGATAGTGGTGTATATACTAATAGGCAACACGAATTTGGTGGGTGGTTTACTCATGGTGTTAATAATATTGGTAATGGCTATATACAAACTGAAATATGCAAACCAAGTGGTAAAACTACGGGTGTAAATAGTTTTTGGACGTATCATTTAGATGGTGAAATAAATGCTCAAGACCCAAATCATATACTTAGTAATAATAATTCTACTACATTTGTCCAATATGTTTTAATTGACCAAAGATTTGCATTTGTTGAGGTGGATTATGGCTATGACCAAAATGGTACAGAATTTTCTATTGATGTTAGCAATAGCAAATTAAATGCATATTTTAGACCATTAGATGATGATGGTAATCCGACACTAGATTGGATATCTCTTAAGCCACAAGGTTTTTCTTATTCTTTAGAAGAATGGACTCCGGGTGTACAATTTAATAAAGAAGTTAATTATCAATCTCATAAAACCATATTAAGAACTACAGAAGGTTTAAGAAAGTATGGATTTGGTCATTGTAGAGTAGAATATAAATATGAATTTATTATCGCTAACTCGAATGGAGATAGCACACAGAAGTCTTTTTATCATATAGTAGATTCAAGAACACATACGAAACCTATGGTTCATTTTGTTGTAGAAGAACAAGACCCTGATGGTAATGCTAATTATCTAAATGGCATTGTAAAATATAAAGCACAAGTACAACCGCAAGAAAGTTTTCCAACCGCTTTTACAACTTTTAATCCTACATTATTTATCCATGATGCAGTAGGCAATAGCGTAGAGATAGAAAATTTAATCGTAAAAGATATAGGTACATACCAAGCAGAAGATTGGATGAAGTTAAATATTGTTAATTCTTTTGTTGTTGAGGGTACTATTGATACTAGTCAATATCCTGATGGTAACTATGAGATAGCTTTAAATACTCAAGTATCTCATTACAACCCAACTGCTGATTATGTTCTTACACACATGATGTTAAGATATAATTCACAAGTAATAGATAATATCGCTACCAATCAAGGGAAACGATGGAGAGGGTATCAGATAAATAATTTTCATGTATTGCAATCTGCTATATATAATGAGGGTACAGACCCACCCTCATCTATGGCTTATATGTACATACCTAATGAAGAATCAACAACTCCTTGGTTTGATGCTACTACAATACTATCGCTACAAAATAAAGGATACTCTAATAGAATACATGACACATGGAGAAGAACTCCTTGGATGCATATTATATCTGATGAGAATAGTTTTATTAATAAAGTGATATTGGACTACAAGTCTAATGTTCCTATAAAAGTAAAGATATATGGCGACTATAATGAGTCTCCTATTACTACTATAAATTTTAGTTCAACGGGGGGAGTCCGTAAGTTAATTTCTAAAAGAACAAGTGCAAGAGCCAAAACTTTTCAATTCGATATTGGTAGCACACACTATATGTTAGACTTAGGGGATGATTACCCAAGTGACACTATAATGGAGTTATACGATATGGAAGTAAATGTAGATGAGTTTAAATAATGAAAGAGGACTTGCACAATACAGATACGAATGCAAATGTCAACTATGAGAAATTAGATGCCAACAAATTAGATAAAATAAAAATAGGTAGACTAGAAGATGCTGAAAAATTAAAGGAAGGGCAAATGTCCCTTGCATTTGAGCCAAATAGTAATGAGTTCAGACTTTATATTGGTTTTAGATATAAGGGTAGCAACAAAGTAGGATACATAACACTAGGTACATCATAATGGAAACAGAAATAATATTAGCTTTTATAGACCCCGTTACCGCCGGATTAATTGTTGGTAACTCTTTATACAATTCATATAAAGGAAGTAAAGCTAAAAAGAAAGCCAAAAGAAGAGCAAAAGCACTAAAAGGTCAATACAACCAAGCCTCTGCTGAAGCTAATAAAATAGCAAGTGAAGACCTTATATCAAAAGGGGATGTTAATGTAGCAACCAATATTGCAACTCGAGATAGCCGTGTTAATATGCAGAACTACCTTGATAAGGTAAGAGGGCAAATGATAGCGGGTGGATTAGGAAATTCAAGTATTGGTGCTATCGTTGGTGCAGACCAAACTGCAAAAATGGAATCAGACATAGCTGATAAAAAAATGTTAGCATTAATAAATGCGGGAACACAAAATAAGCAGTACAAAGACAAGTATCGCATGATGGCTCAAGACTACAAGATAAAAGGCAAGGAAGGAGCTATAGCTCATAGAACTGCTTCTGAGAATTATGCTGATACTATCTCCATGTCAAGTAGGAATGATATTATGAAACTACTATTACAAGATTCACTATCTACAAATAGGAGTTAGATATGGCAATTAATTACTCACAATTATATAGCAACCCGCTACCTAAGAGTAGTGCAGTTGATGACTACATATCTCAATCTAATAAACGAAGACAACAAGAACTAGAAGCTTCAAAGTCAGCCATATCAACTAATGTAAGATTACTAGAAATGCGACAAAAGCAGTTGCAGAATGCTATTAAAAACAAACAAGAATTTGATAAGGCTAATCCGGTTGCAAGGATTACACAAGACCCTGAGTCAGGAGAGTATTATCAGATTAATATAGATAAAGATGGAAATTTTACACAAGACTCAATCGATGAAGAAGATTACATCAGATTACAAAAGTATAATAAAGATGTAGAGGAAAAAGGCAATTTAATATTACAAGGTCATCTAACTGCACAAAATGCTAACAATGCTGAGGCATATAGTAGTGCAAAAACAAAAGCTAAAGAAGATGCAGTTAGAGGTATATCTACTCCTACGGGTGTTGAAACCAATCCGAGAAAGTCATTGGCTCAACAAGCGTATGAATCTCTTGGTAAAGTAACTAAAACTATTGGAGAAACTTTAAGAGATTCAGCTCCGGCAGTCGGAGAAACTCTAAGTAAATCAGGTAAAGCCATTGGGGAAGGCGTTAAGTCTACTATGGATTATATTGCTGAACCATTCCGCTCTGCTCAAGACACTATTAATACAAAGCTTAATAAAAGACTATACGATAAGGCTATTGAAGAGGGTAAAGACCCTAGTGATGTAGACTATATGAAATACAGAGTAAGAGATAAAGACGAAAAGAAAACCCCTTATTTTAATGAGAACAGAGTAGAAAGTCCCGGCATAGACCCTACACCCGGAGAGTTAAAATCAAGAAGGTTTGATGCTAAGAATAATTTCATGGAAGAAGTTCTTAGAAAAAAGAAAGCACAAGACAGAGAGAAATCTCAAAAGCTTACTAACGACATGATAGAAGATTATCTTGAACAGAATAATGTTCCTCCGTCTATGTGGGATAAAGCTAAGGTAGAAATTAAAAAAGCGGGTGGTTTAAACAAAGTTAAGTACCAAGTAGATAAAGGAAAGAAACTTAGAAAAGCAACTACTGAAACTAAAATTATAAAAAGATTAGACCAAAATGACAAAGGCGATAATTCTGTTGAGTATGATTATCTTACAAGACCCGGATATAAAAATCAATTTAATAGAATACCTGATTCGGGAGAAAAAGTAGAAGCCCCTAAAAACTTTTATGAAATGTTTACTAAACCAAAAACATATACTAAAAAACAATTAGACGACTTAGGTATTGAATATTAATCTTTATGAATGGAGATGATAAATACGGGGGTATTTTTAAATCCGTTAAACAATTTGAAAATAGCACTTTCCCAAACAATCCCTATGCAGTAATCTTTACTGATACTACTGAGTCCCTTGGAGCTATACCTCTTAAAAGAGATGACGGCACACCCTATAAAATAAAGACACCAATCTACGATGAAGATAAAAACATTGTAGATTATGATGAACAGATTATGGCTACCTTTCCTAATGAAGATTTAGGAAACAAAGCGGGGGAAGAGATAGTCAGAAGAATATTTGATAAGGCAGAGGGCGACCCTATTAGATTTGCTTCTATATATACGGGCTTACCATCTGATAATGAAATAGTTAAAAACTATGCAAGTGTTATTTCCAAGGGGTTAAAAGAGCAAAAGACCACAGAGAATATTGGACTAGCAGTAGAAATGCTAAAAGAGTCTGAGAAAATAAAAGAATATAAAGATGTTCTTTTAGATATGTACCCGTGGGGCGAAGATAAAATAAACGAAGCTATTAACAAGGGAACTACTTATTCTGATTTAAGAAAAGATTTAAAAAGAGATGCAAGAATACAAAGGCGTATATATGCACAAAGTACTAAGTCAGATGATTTATTTGATTTAGACGATGTAGGCGTAGCTAGAGATGCATTTATGGTAGGTGTAGGTGGCATTCAGCAAGGATTTGGTGGCTTATTAAAATGGGGTGGATTCGATAATGCGGGAGATGCAATATATGACCATGCCCAAAAATACATGGAAGAATACTATGCGGGGGCATTATCTGAATTTAGAAAAGATTACGAGTTCAAACTTAGTGATACATGGACACCCGGTAGTGGATTTTGGACAAGAGTAGCACCGCAAATTCTACCTAGCTTAATTCAAAGTGTAGGGGAATACATTGCAATCTCAGGTACAACATCAATTATTGGGGGATACTTAAGATTACCCGCTATAGGTCAGCGAATTGTAGGGGCTACAAAAGCCGGAAAAAACTTACAAAATGTTGCACGAGATTTTTATGGTACTAAAAAAGGGTATGATGCTCTAAAAAAAGTCAATGGTATTAATGGTGTTACCGCAGTAGTAACTAATACCGCATTAATGACTTACTCTCAAGGTATGCAAGAAGCGGGAAGATTGTATGCAGATTTAATTGAGGAAGGAGTTTCTCCTGAGATAGCTAGTGAACAAGCAAGTAGATTAGTGCAACAAAACATGAAACTATCAGGGCATCAGTTAACACAGAATATGTTACTACTTACTAAGATGAAACCCGTATTTAGAGCTAAGGCAATGCAATATTTAATGGGTGTTGGTAAAACATCTTTAGGTGGTGTAATAGAAGGATACGAAGAATTGTTTCAAGATTTTTGGTATGAGCAAGGGAAAGCAACTGCTCTAGGCACACAAGAACCTGAGTTTGCCCTAGCTTTTAGCGACATGAGTCCTGACCAAAAAGAAACTTTTGCATTAGGTTTTCTAGCGGGTTCGGGATTTGATGTTCTTGGTAGTGGCTTTGAAAGAGTTAAAAAGAAAATTACATCTGATGATATTAATAGAATCGGAGATGAAATAGTTGAAAAGTATAAAGATAGAGAGGCGTTTAAAGATAATGCTCAAAAAGAATTATCAGATAATTTAAGTGCATTTCAGGAAAAGATAGATAGGCTTACTAAGTTAAAAAATAAAATAAAAGTACTTCAGCAAGGCGAAGGTAGTTTGTATGACACCTTTACTGAGCAAGACATTATTGACATGGGCTACAATCCTGATGATGAAAGTAGATTTGTAGAAATAAAAGAAACACACACAGATGAAAGTGTAGCATTACTTCAATCACAAGGTCTGAATGTAGGTGCTGAGACAATAGGAGAAAAGAACACTAGATATAATACTGAGGTTGGTGGTCGTCAATTTCTAAACAGACCCGGTATGCAAGTCGGGCAATCTATTGATGAAAATACAATACTTCTAAATAAAAACGCTGACCCCGATGTCGCAATAGAAGAATTAGTTGAATCCGTTATTAAACAACTAAAGGAATTAGATGCTCCATTATATCAAGAGATATTAGAAGAAGCACAAAGATTGGAAACTATTAATACGAAAAACTCAGGTATAGAGGCAATAAGTAAAGCATTTGTATATGGCTTTTTAAGAGTGGGAGACAATGAACAAAAAGGCACAATGCATCCGGTACATGAACAAATATATGAAGATAATGCTTATTTAAGCAGTAGTCTTACATCTAAGCTACTTGATTATTTTGTGGATAAAGATGGTGTAAATATTTTAGAAGAAATATTAGATAGGAATGAACAGACATTTGGATTGGAAAATACTACATCACCTAATGCAAATGGCATTCCAACATGGGCAACCAAACAAGAAGGGGTATCATTTGTTGATGCATTAGAAAAAATAAGAGAACAAAAACGAAGAGAAGAGTTTGATGCTAAACCAAAATTAATAACCGAGGGAACTACTGATGTTTTTGCCCCATCAAGTGATGAGTCATCAATAAAGTATGTAAGAACATCCGCAAGAGGAAAAGCTACAAGGGTTATATATGACATTAATAATAAGCCCGAAAAAGTAAAGGAAGGTCAGCTAGAGTTATTTAATGACCCCGCTGAAGATAGTGAAATAATAAAAGCTACTAATGAGTATATTGATTTTCTAGGAGAGCAGTATGATTTATTTGACGGAGATACATACTCTTTTAATCCTTGGGATGTAGAAGTACAACAAGAGTATAGGTCAGAAGGTACTGATATTAATATGGCTCAAGGTAACTTACCGCAAGGTATGACCGCCTTATTATATAGTGGGGAAGAAGGCACAGGTAAAAAATGGCTAGACTATGGCGGTGGTGGCTCTGATTTAGGAGTTAATACGGCTAAAAAGCTTGGTAATCATAACATGATGGTCATTGATTTTAACCGCACAGAGGAACATAATGAAATGGTCAAGGAAGCTACGAGAGATGGGCAGACCGATGTAGCCTCTTTATTTAATGTATTAAATGTTATAAAAGAAGATAGTGCTAAAATAAATGTTTTAAACAGAATCTACGATGCATTAAAACCCGGTGGTAAGCTATATATACAAGCTACATACAAAGCACCAAAGCAAGGTTCTACACAAAAAGGTAAGTCTTGGCAAGAAGGTAAGTCGCAAAAAGAGTACTTACCCGTAGTACATAGTGTGTTTAAAGATGCTACAATAAAGAACATTAAATACATTGGAGATGATGGTAAAGCACGGGGCGTAAGTATGATTGTTGCGACCAAACCTAAGCTTATAAATGGTAAGCTAGATTCATTTTCCATACCTATGCACACCATGAAAGAAGAAGAGCTACTTGACCTTACGGGTAAGTCTTCACACCCCGTTGCATTATTCAGAAGAATTATAATGGCTCATCAAAGACTTAAAAAGGATGGGGAGCTAACAATAAACTACCCTACTAACTATAGTAAGAAATCAAAAGCTATTGTAAAAAACATTGTTAATAAACTTTTCTATCCCGACTTAACTACTACCTTGATGGATGGCACGGGTTTAATTATAAGAAAGCCTAAGAAATATAAAAAGGCAAGTGATAGAGGATTTAAAACAAAAAAATTATTATCTCCTGATTTAGTTCAATTTTTATCTATGGTAGACCCTGATAACTATGCTGAGGCTAAACCATCTAAGATTATTTATAGAGATACAAATATTCCTACTAAGGAATATGACAGACAAGAGGACTCAGGACTCCCAAAGTTAATGACCGAGGAGATGTATGAGCAACGCTTAGAAACTTTAATTGAAACTGCGATTGAAGAATATCAACCAAAAAATGTTAAGTCTGTTTTCAAACAATTAGCTGAATATATTGGTAAACCCGATATAGATTTTTTAACAATAGCAAAAGAATGGTATACAGATGGCGTTGATTCAGCCGTGGAAGATATATTTAACAATGAGCTAAGTGAAGTATGGAAGTTGCGAGATAGTGACTTAGAGAGCGAGAAAATGTTCTTTAAGGCATTGGTAGGATTTACTTCTCCTGATAATGCGGTTGATATTAATTGGAACTATGCGGTTCAAGTATATAAGACTATTGCTCGTAATGGCGAGTTAATAGTTAGAGATGGCGTTACTTACTTCCAAGGCAGAAATCAAAAAGGTCAGTACTATGAAGCAATATTAAAAGATGCTATGGCAAAGCCTATTGATAGATATTTAAGACTTATTGCTAAAGAAGGTAGTGTTAAACTTGCTCACAAATTTATGTTAGGTAAGCATGATTCAGATACGCTATTAAATACAATGCATACTTTATATCCCGGTAAAAAATTTACAAAGAGTGAAGCTTTTAAAATATATTATCGAGATGGTTATAAAGGTGATGCACAAAGTAAAGGAGAAAAATATTTAGGAACAGAAATATTTGCTCCAAAGGTAGGTTCATTTGTTGCCAACCTACTTGGCAGTAGAGATACAAGCACTATAGACTTATGGATGGTGCGACAGATGCATCGTTATTTTGCAGAAACTTTCTTAACAGATAATGAATATGTAGAGCTTTCTATTGTAGAAGAGATGGTTAAAGAAGGTGGCAAATTCACTAGTCCTAAAAAAATAAGACCCGTAAAAGAACCATTCAAGTCTCAACATTTTAAATTATTTAGAGAAGTTTTTGAGCGTGTAGCTAAAGACCCTAGAATGATTGAAATATATGGAAAGCAACCGCCTATGGTATATCAAGCTATAGGGTGGTATTTAGAAAAAGCTTATTATCAATTACAAAATGCAAGTGGTCAAAAACCATTACAAGTATCAGATTATAAAGGAGTACAAAATGAAAGAAGAAAAGCTAAATTACAATCCGCCACCTATTCGGGTTTTGGAGATGATACAAAAAATGTTAAAATCCTCAAAGAAAGACCCAAAGCATATGACACTAAAAAAAGTACTCCACAAGCACCTACAAGGTATGCCGAACTCTTCTCTCAAGAAGGCAGTTTCTCATTCGGACTAGGAGAAGAGGCAAAGCAAGGTATTACAACAGACCCCGCATCCGCATTTGGAATGAAGCCTACATTTTACGAAAATATAAGAGATGCATTGATACCCGAACCTTTGTCAGGTAAGTCATTTAAAGACAACTTCAGAACATGGAGTAGTCAAATAAGAAATGTACATCCTAACTTTTTAAAGATGATAAAAAAACATCAGAGAACAGAGATTCAATTATTACAGAAATACAATAAAGGATTTAAGCCATTTATAGATAAGATATTAGAACTAGAGAAAAGAGCTAGAAAATCTAAAGACCCTATTATAAGAGGAGACTTTGTAATTATTAATACTGCTCTTCTATCGGGCGAGAATGTAAATGACCTATTAGAGCAATATAATATGGTTGATGAATTTAAAACCGCTAGAGATATGTTAGAAGTAGTCCATGAAGATGCTACTAAAAATGGATTAGATATTGGTTATATAGAAAACTATTTTCCAAGAGTTGTAAAAAACCCAAGGCAATATATGGAATACCTACAAGGTAAAGGCGGGGGTAATTGGGGTGCTATAAGTAAAGCAATTAACGACCTAGAAAAAGAGAAGAACGAACCGCTATCTTATGAGGAAAGAGCAAAGGTAGCTCAGATGGTAATGTTCCAACAAGGGGTTCAAGGTATTGGGGGGACAAGTAACTTAAGTAAAAGAAGAGCCATTGAAAAATTAACATTTGAAGAAGCATCAATGTTCTACCATAATGTAGGTACTTCACTAGGTATATATGCATCAAGCGTAGCAAACACTATTGCTATACAAGCACTACTTGGAAAATCTAATCTACAAGTTAAAAAGACCTATATAACTAAAGATATGCCAAATGGCGGTAAAAAGAAAATGTTAGCCTATTCTGTATTTGATACAGACTCTCAAACATTTGTAGGAGAACCACAAAATAGTAAATATTTAGCACAACAATATTTAGAAAAACATATGAACCAACAAAGGCGAATGATGGGTTTGCCCGGATTTAGTTTACAATCTTCGCTACATGGTTGGGCTATTACTATGATTGATAAATATAATTTATCGCCTGAGAAAGAAAATAGATTAGTACAACTTATGTCTGACTACTTCCTTGCTAACAAGCCAATGAACCCCATATTAGCAAATTTAAAAACAATGAGCTATATAGATACATTAGGTCAATTTGGCTCTACTGCCGTAACTCAGCTTGGCGATATTGCTATGGCAATGTGGAAGGGTGGAGATGAAGGCGTGTTTAGGATTCCAACGGGTGTATATAGAGCAACAAAAAACTTTGCTAAGTCTATTGTCAATAATACTTGGGATAAAGATTTTATCACTATGGAAGACTTAGGTATTGATATAGGAACAGAGCTAACAGAATCAGCGGGAACAAAATTAAATAAGCTACAACAATTCTTATATTATATAGGGTTCTTTACAAAAATGGATGCGGTAGGTAAAGAAACAAATGTTAATGCAATAATAGATAAATATGTTAGAGCATCAAGAAAAGGAAAGGGTGCAACATTTGATAGGCTAATGTTCTCACTTGAAGATAATTTTATGGATGTCAATGAACGCCAAGAAATATTAGATGATTTAAAGTCAGGTAAGAAAACAGATAATACTATAAGTCTCGCCTATGCAGAGATATTAGGTATACAACCCGTAGCTCGTTCAGAAATGCCCGTTGCTATGAATCGATATAGGAATGCTAAAGTTTTATGGATGTTAAAATCTTTCTTATTCAAAAGATTTGATGCATTCCATGATGAATTAAGATATATAAAATACAAGCACGAAAAAGAAGGCAACGCTGATAAGAAAGCAAAGTTAGCCTTAGCTTATATGCAAAGATTAATGATGATGGGTGTTGTTATTGCATTAGGTGAAGCGGGGGCAGATGAACTAAAAGATTTAATGTTCGGTAGGACAACATCATTAAGCGATAGAACCACTTCAGCTATATTCAGATTGGTTGGTATTTCTAAATACACATACTTTAATTTTAAACGAGAAGGATTTTCAGGGGCTATAACTAAGTTTGTTAGACCACCTATAGATTTTCTTGATAATCCCGCAAAAGATATAATCAAAAGAGCAAGTAAGACAGATAGAGAATGGGAAAAGTATCTTGATGAGTATGGTTTAAAATCTGTGCGACACCTTATTCCTATATTTGGTAAGCAGATATATTGGTATAACCCCGACACTAGGTCAGGTAAGATAACAGAGTTTTTTGTTCCTGATGATTTCTTAGAAAAGTATGGCGGGGGCGGTACAAAAAGAGCTAAAAAATATAATAAATAATCGGACGGCAAACCGCTTTGTCTGATATTCTAGTATGAATGACAAAGATATAATGTGCTACTTTACCATGGATACTCGTCCGTGGAATGGTGATATGAGGAATAAAGGTAAGTGGGCTGATTGGCGTACTAGATTTGCTACGATAATATTGAGTCACAACCAAGCTCAGAAATTTCACAAGACAACTTATGTTACTGATGAGTTCGGTAAATATGTATTAACTAAAATATTAAAGCTAAAGCCCGACCATATATATACAGACATAGAAAATATTAAATGGAGTCCTTGGGTTAGACACCCTGATGAAGCTTGGGCATGGGGTAAATTTATTACTTATAAGAGAATGGCAGAAGATGGGATAAAACATTCTGTACACTTAGATGATGATTTTATATTGTGGCAACCCGTTTCAAGGCACATACAAAGAGAAAGCGTTTTCCAAAGTCCTGAGCCAATGATAGGGGAAAGAAGAAGTGCATATCTAAAGTACCTATTCTTATTGCGACACATAGCGGATTCTAATTCTATAGTTGCTAAACAATTAAAAAGCGATTTACCAAAAGAGTGGATTGATTATTGTATGCTACCAATAAACAAACAAGTAGCTCATTGTGTATCTATTATGTATTTAAGAGATAAAAAATGTTTAAAAGAATATGCAGAAAAAACAATTAATCTATGTAGAAACTTTGGGCAGAGTATATCAGACTATATTTATGAGTCATCCTTAGTTGCACAATCTTTAGGAGTGGCAGAGAATTATCATTCTTTATGTAGTACTGAGGGAGTCCAAGTAAGTTTTAGCAATGTTCAGATGAATTGTTTTTTTGAACAATGGGGACTATCAGCATTTATGCATAGTCACAATGTAAAGCCTCATTACATTTTTAATAGTGAAATAGAAATTCGCCATAAAAAAGGTACGGGCGTACATCATGTTTGGGGTGGAGCATCAAAGTTAGAATATTGTAAAAGAATAAACATGAAAGCTAAGGAAATGTATCCTCAACACTTTCCGATAGAACCAACGACTATTAATGAATACAATGCCATCTGATACACTTAAAGTACTGACTTTGAATTATTTAACAACATATACATTTATGTATGAACATATGCCTATTATACTGCAAGTGGTGCTTACTCTGCTATCTATAGTATATATGATTATGAAAATTATGGGAAAAACAAAAGATGATTGAAAACTTCGCTACTAGTTATATGGAAATCGGAGCAATGGGGTGTGTATTATTGTTGTTCGCAAGTCAAATATATTTTATGAACAAAAGCCTAATGGGGCGATTAGACGAGTTAGACGGGATGATAGTTAAGTTAATAGATAGGTTTAATCGTAGTGATGATATTATAAAACAAGCTTTAGACAAATTTGATGATGCAAGTGACAGAAGACATGAAGCATTAATAAGGGAATTAAATGAGGTATCTGATTCCTTAAACTTTATTCGTGGTAGACTAAATGGAAAAGCATAGGGGGAATAAAGGAAAAATAACATGGTAGAAATGTTAATGGCTTACTTGGATGATATGGTTAGGTCAGAGGATTTTAAAAAACAACTCGTTGACCAAATCAATGCCAAAATTAATCTTCCAATCTTGAACGAACAACAAGAAGAGGACTTGGTGATTGAGCCTCTAGTGGAAATCATAGCTACAATACTTCCCGTTATATTAAAACTGAAGAAGTAATGTACAAATTCGGAAGAAACTCTCGCAAAAATCAGGAGACATTACATCCCGATTTAATCGAGCTAACAAATAGGGTAATCAAGCACATCGATATATCTATTATTGGTGGGTATAGGTCGCCGGAAGAGCAAGACAAGTTGTATCATCAAGGTATGACAAAGTTAAAAGGTGGAGATTCAAAACATAATTCAGACCCATCTGAGGCGGTTGATATAGCTCCATATATTAGACATGAAGGTATCCCTTGGGATAGACATGAACAATTCTATTATATGGCGGGTATCGTTTTTGCTCATTGGAAAATAATGACCAAAGAACGAGCGACAGAACAACCGGGTACTCTATTAAGATGGGGTGGTAATTGGGGAAATCGTGTCAGGCACGACATCAAAGATGTTGACCCCGTCATGGGTAAAGGCACACAATCCTTTATGGACTTACCACACTTTGAATTATGTCTACCGAAATAAACATAAAGGTTAGTGAGACTATAGATAATGGTGGGGATACTGCCATTATATTCTTTCACGAGCCTAGTATATTTTATTATAGTCAGTATACCTTAGACATAATAAAAGCCTATGCATCTAAGCATAAGTATGATGTACTAATATTTAATGAGCCTGACCCCGAATATTATAGTGAACAAAAGCAAGAGAAATACGACAAGGGTGTTTGTTGGCACAAGGCTATGGCTTGTATATGGAGCGTTAATAATACAGATTATAAAAGATTCGCATGGCTAGACTCTGATGTTATTATACTACATATGGATGAGCCTATAGATAAGTTTTTCACTCGACCATTTAATTTCTCTACTGACATATTTTCACGATGGAGACCAACACAAATAAACTCAGGCGTATTCTTTTTTGAAAATACTATACTAGCTAAAGATTTATTTATGAAATGGTGGAGTATACCAAGGCATCGTAAAGAACATAACGACCAAGATATATTGTGGGATGTTGTGCAAAGCCATTTATCTAAAACTCAATATATTATACATGAAACTGAATTATTTAATCCGCATTGGAAACATTGCACAGATAATAGTTGGTGTCTACATATGATGGGTACAGATAATGCGGTAAGGAGATATGTAGCAAAACTATATAAGGAGACTATACATGGACTTTGATACTAATGAAAGAGGCACACCTCACTATTTTTTGTTTGGATTACAAAGAAGTGCTACAAACTTAGTACAGACATTAATAAAAAGAAACTTTGGAAAAGAGCATTGTGTAACCGCTGAATGGAATAAGCATGATGTGACTACTCCACAACCCGCATCAGGTGTTGCAACATATGACGAAATAATTAAATGGTATAAGTACCCCGCTATATTTACATATAAACCTATAGTACCATGGATTAATTCAATATTAAATGATAATGATATCACAGATTACTTTAGACACGCTGAATATTTTATGAGATATGTAGTTGAGGTGGACGAATTACTTGATAAAGATAGCCCTGAGAAATATGCAATTTCTAGATGTAGGTCATTTTATTCTGATGGTGGAGAAGTAAAATGTCATACTACTATGGCTAATGGCTTTCAATGGCAACATAAAGATGGTTTGCAGAAGAGACAATTCATGCATAAGAAAACTGAGTATGCTATACCTTTGGATAGATATATATCTTATTGGCATAAGTATTATATAATGTGGAGCAATGTAATAAAAGAATTAAAAAAAGCTAACCACAAAATATATATTGTTAACTCTATGGATTTACTAACAATGGAGAATCAAGCTAAGTTTATTAAAGATATATATACTAAAAAAATATTAAATACCGCAGTAGAGCTAGATACATCAAGTATAAAAGTTGTAGGGGAAAATGAAACTATAGCTGAGACCAATGACTTTGCTAAAAAGAAAGAAGAATACAAGCAAGAAATATGGAGAAATCTTACTGATAAACAAGTAAAATATATTAAAAGAAAAACCCCTAAAACTATTGCACGGCTCTACGAAAAATGGTAATTTATCGATACGAAAAACGGCAAGGTTTTATATAAAGCTTTGTATTGTGTTGTTAAGAAGCCTCAAGGAATTTGGGGCTTCTGTATTTTAGGGGGTTTTAGTATGTCACAATTATGTCACAATAATTTAATTTATAGAGGAGAGGTATAAGGGTTCGAATCCCTCCCCCTCCACTCCTATTTCCCTCGACAAACCCATATAATAGTTACCTATAATTACCTATAAATAAATATAAAATGTCACAAAAATGACACAAAAATGACACACTAAATATTAGATAGAAGTCCTACTAACTCTTTCCTACCCGGATGCACATAGCTATGAACTGCCGTGCTTGAGTGTCCCGTAATAATTTTTATGTCTTCCATGCTATAGTTTTTGCTCAATAGAAATGTACTTACACTATGTCTAATAGAGTGGAAGTCTGTTGTTTTGTATCCTAGCTGATACATTATATCTTTATACTTACCCAAGCTAGTTCTTTGTTTTGTTTTAGTATTGCATAGCATGACCAAGTTTTCTTTTTTTAAATGCTTAGGTATATATAAAGGCAATGGGTTTCTGTTTTTTCTCTGCACCAATCCCGTTTTAATATCATCCTTAGTTAGCGAACCCGCATCAACAACCCTTAGCTGAGTATATAATAATACTTGCCAAAATAATTTATCAACCTTTCTATCGGCTAGATTAATTGCTTCCTTAATTGCTGAGATAGGTACGGGTTTTCTAGGGTTAACGGGCTTTTTAGTAGGTAAGACGATGTTAGTACAAGGGTTAGTGTGCATAAAGCCTTTTAAGATACAATAATCAAAAAAGTTTTTAAGAGTTGTTATCTTATCCCTAGTTGTCTTGGGAGCTTGTGACCTTAGCAACTCATTCTTATAGTCCTCAACCATACCGCCATTAATACTAAGTAACTCAGGGTCGCCTATGTATTCCCTAAAAGAATTTAATTGGCTCTTTATTTTTCTAGACCAAGACTCGCCTTTAGCTGACACTACCTTATCATAATATATACTTAGACCCGTAACAAAGTTTACTGATAGGGTAGTAGGGATTCCGAACTTATCAAAGGTATACTTCTTATCTAGCTCTTTCGCAATCTCCTGAGCGGTTTTTTTATTAGTGGTCTTTAAGCTAATTCGTATTCTATGTGGTGGTGTACCCGAGCTATACCACCAATGAGGGCTATTACTTCTTTTATATAGCCTACTCATTTGCCCATCTAATATGTGCCTTACCCGTTCCTTTAAACCAATTAACTCTGTATTCTACATTAGCAATAAATTTTGTCCCGTTTTTATGTTTATATACAACGGGTAGTTCAGCTATTAGTAATGTGGTGTTAACTTTAACTGCATGATATGCTTTCATAAAATTTTCCATAACATTTAGCATTTCTTTTTTATCTTCATTACTTCTAAGCTTATGAATCTTATGATTTTTATAATCTACTAGCTCTCCAATCTGTAAAAAATTTGCCATTTCTAATTCACTATATCCTAGCTTATTAGACATTAATCTTATATAGTCACTCTGATTATCATTGTAGCGTACTTTAAATCCAAGATTTTTTATATCCCAATTAAATTTTATTTGAAAATCAAAAATAATATCAGATTGTATTCCCCCATAAACACATTCATGCTCATTAATTTCACTTTCTAAGCGTTCTATTTTTTCTTTTTGCAATTTTATAATAAGGTTTTTATCGTTTAGGGTTTCCAAGTTTGTTTCTCCTTCCGTAGTTGTTATCTGTTCTCTAAATGAATCAGGATAGAGCTTCTTCAAATTCCGTAAATGCTTTGTACTAATATTACGCCTACCCGATGTCCAACTATTAACTGATGCAATACTAACACCTAATTTATCAGCAAGTTCTTGCGGAGTAATTAGCTCTTTAGTTAACACTTCCTTGATTACATTTGCTTGATGTCCCATTGACATATATTGCCCCCATTTATGTTACGATATTGCGACATAATTATCACAAATCTTGTACATTTAAGTTATTATTTGTAACTTCGTGTATGAATTTTACCACAAACCACATACCACTTAATGACAAACCTAACACAAAAAGCGAACCTAAGTCAAGCAAGTAATTTAACGGGCTTAAGCACTAGACAACTCAAGACTCTTATTAAAAGTGGCAAGGTAACGGGCTACAGAGTTGGTCATAAAACTTATCTTATCGATATACAAAGTTTAGACCAATATATT
>VTLG01001073.1_pt1 | contig 19459 bp, 16 predicted proteins | sample 4694571 | NCBI WGS metagenome assembly VTLG01 (sample SAMN12604809, study PRJNA352737) | marine metagenome | biome: ENVO:00000447; feature: ENVO:00000209|ENVO:00000569|ENVO:01000036; material: ENVO:00002151; isolation source: viral sequences binned using virsorter ...
TGTTATAACAGGCATTAAGTGGTACATGACTAATGCTCCTCAAGTAAGACCATATCCAAATTATCAAATTGCTTTGTGTAATATGTCTTCTAGTGCTACTGTAAACACAAATCCAACTTACAGTTCTAATAGAACTAGTTTTTCAAATGTAATAAGTCAACAAAATTGGGATGTAGGTTCTAGTATTAATGTATTTAGAGGTTTTTCATTAGGTAATTTTTCGCATTTTACATACACAGGTGGTGCTATAGGAGTTATTGTAGCTTGGGGTGCAGTACCTAATTATAATCAATCAGGTATTTGTGCTACTTCTTCTGTAGGTTCTAATAAAAGTTGGTACAGTTGGACAGATTCATCAGGCACTTGGCAAACAACTAATACAGCAAGTGGTTCAGTAAGTTATAGACCAAGAACATCTTTTAGAATTAACTCAGGAACAGGTTACGTTTATAAACCAAGATTTCATACTACTACTACAAGTCAGGTTTTTATGGGTAGCTATGGTTCTATGACTAAAGATTTATATCAAGATACGTCTGGACACAACTTTCAAAGTTATGCACATCCTGATACGACAGGTTTAAGTCTTGGAGCAGGTTCATATTATTTTTCAGATCTTGGAAATGACGTATATGATAATTGGGGATACTTCCATTTATCTATGCCGGGTGGTCATTATGTAAGATTAGATTTATCAGGTGGTAATCAAGCTGATGGAGTATTTACAGAAAGAGAACAAACATATATTTATACTACTCCTAATCCTACATTTTACATTAAATTTGGTCATCCTGTAGCAAATGGTTGGATGTTGCATGTTGTTTGTAAAAATTTACCAAATCAACAATTTAGACTTGTATGTGGTGGTAATATGGGATCAGACAGCAGTACTTATAATAGACATTATTCTTTTACAGGCAATATGAATAGTGGTGGTAGTAGAATGATTGTTGCTAGAGAAAATTCTGATAATGCTTATTATACTTCTAATGAACAAGTTAGATGGTGGATGATTCCATTAAAAGGTGATAACACAAATTTTAATAATAATGATATTGGTGCAGGTACATCAGGAGATAATCATTATATTTGGAGTTCGATGCTTACAGGTGGTGTAACTATGTACATGGCAAAAGGTAATTCTATAAGTCCGTCACATGAATGGGTATTACAAGATTTAGATGGTGAGAGTGGTACGATTTAAATGAGTTTTGGTGTATTAACATTTAGTCAGGATACCTTTGCAGGTGCAGGTGGTATTAGTGTAAGAATAAATGCACCAAGTTTTTCTTTAACATCTTCTGTAGATTCTGTAAGTATTGTTGGATCTGGTCAAGTTACACTACCTAATACGTTAGAGTTAACATCTTCTGCAGGATTTTTATCAGTAGGTACAGTAAGCTTTGTTGATTTACCATCTTTTGAATTAACAGGTAGTGTTGGCGATAGTTTAACTTTTTCTGGATCTGCAAATTTTGAATTAGATAGTGTTACTTTAAGTAGAGTAATTGGTAATATTAGTATTATAGGTACAGCAACTATTGCTATATCTGCACATATTGGTAATAATGAAACTGAATTAACTACAACATTTAATGCTCCTGATATTTCTGGTTCTGCAGATGTAACGCCATCATCATTATTATTAACAGGTTCAGTTGGTACATTAGAGTTTGTTGGTAATTGTAATTTTACAATAACTAGTGGTGGAACATTATTTGGAACAAGTGTATATGGAACAAACATATATGGTGCTGTTGATTTAATATTATCTAGTTTATTTAATGAACCAACAATACAATCTTCTGCAGTTATAAATGCACCCTCTTATGAATTAACAACTACACTTAATACATTTTCTAGTGTAACAGGAACAGCAGATGTAACATTAGATTCTGTAGAACTAGTAGGTTCAGTTGGAACACTTGAATTTATAGGCGATGCTAATTTTGTACTAGCTACACCTACAATATTAACAGCTTCTGTAAATACTGTAACTCTTGTAGGAACAGCCAATATAACTTTACCATCATATTCTATTGTTCCAACTTTTGCAGGTCAATCAGAAATATTTACTGTTAACCAAGATGATTATGCAAAGAATAGAGTAATACATATACCTGTTAGACAACACAATGTTAAAAACGATAATCAAATTGCAAGTGTTGCTAGTAATGTAAATGTAGGAACAAGATTAAATAGTATTAAAAATGTAATTGAAATACCTAAACAAAATAGAACTGTTGTTGTACCACCAAGACAACATGTTATTAGAAAAAGAATAGCAGCATAAGGAATAAAAAATGTCGTTTAAATGGCCAAATAAAGACCCTGATGAAACATTAGACTATAGCATGGATTGGTCTAGATTTTTAGGCTTTGATCATCTAACTGCAACAGGTGCTACAATTAGCACAAACAAGTGGTTTATTGATGATGCCAATGGTGTTAAGACAGAAGTAAGTGCAATAGAAAATACTACAGTTAATGGATTAACAGCATTGTTTGCAGGTATATTAAGAGATAGCACTAATACTGTTTGTACCATACGATTTAATGCAGGTACAAATAATACAACATATAAAATAACTAGTCAAATAACTGATAGTACAGGTCTTGTATCTGAACGTGTAGTTAGATTACGTATTAAGGAAAACTAATATGGCATATAATTATTTAGATTTAGTAAATGAAATTAATAGAAGATTAAATGAAGTAGAATTAACTTCTGTAAATTTTTTAAGTGCTAAAGGATTTTATCAAACAGCAAAAGATGCAGTTAACTCTTCTATAAGACACATTAATCACGAAGAATTTAATTGGCCTTGGAATCATAGAGAAGAAGAAGAAACTTTATCTGCAGGTATTATGAGATATCCTTATCCTGAAGATGCAAAAATATTAGATGAAAAAAGTTTTAGAATAAAAAGAAATGATCTTATTACAGCAAGTGGTTTTGTTAATGGTGCAATTACAAGTAGTACAGCTTTAGTAATAGATAATAATGTAGGAACAATAACTGCAGGTATGACAGTTACAGGAACAGGTATTGATGGAGTTGTTACTGTTTCAAGCTTATCTGATCAAAATAATATTGTGTTATCATCAGCACAAACTTTAGCAAATAATGTTAAAATAACTTTTACTAGTGGATTAGGTGTAGATACTAGAAAATTAAAATCATTAGATTATCAAGAATATCTTGACAGATATATAGATCATGAGTATAATACTAATACAGGTATTAGGGGAGTGCCTATGTATGTAGTACGTTCACCTAGTCAAGAATTTATATTTTATCCATGTCCAGATAAAGCATATGAGTTAGTATATGAATACTATCAAAATCCTGTTATATTAGAAATAGCAACTGATGTACCTACAGTACCACAAGAATTTAGACACGTTATTGTAGATGGTGCTATGTATTATGCCTATCAGTTTAGAGGAGATATACAAAATTCACAGCTATCTCAAAACAAATTTAAAGAGGGTATTAAATACATGCGTAGTATTTATATTAATAGATATGAGTATGTACGTTCTACTGTTATAGATCGTGGAACAGGTGCAGTTAATTCTAGAGTATTTTAATGGCTACAGCTTGGCAAACATTTCCTGTAGAGTTTAAAGGTGGATTAATATCTAATCTAAGTCCATTGCAACATGGCACACAAGCTGTGGGTAGTGCAGCTATATTACAAAATTACGAACCATCTTTATCTGGTGGTTATGCAAAGCTAAAAGGATATCAAAAATTTAATACAAATAAAATAGAAGTATCTAGTAATTCAGGAAATGGAAATCCCTTTTTAGGTTTAACTATTGTAGATACTAATATTGCAATAGCTACAAGATTAGATAGTGCATCACCAAATGCTATATTTTATCATGTAAATCCTAGTACAATAACTGTAGCACATACTGTTGGAAGTGGTGATCATGCTAGTAGAAGTGCATCTACAAATAAAGTAAGAAGTTGTATATACAATTTTAATGGTACAGATAAAGCTGTTTTTGTTGATGGTGTAAATTATCCTGCATTTTATGATAGTTCAGCTTCGGCTAATAGTTGTATAAGTTTTATTACATCTGCTTCAAGTGGTACACCTGCAAATGTATTAGGTGCTTCTTTTGTAGCATTGTTTAATGATTGTTTATTTTTTGTAACAGGTACAAATAAAACTAATTTATTGTCTATGCAAATTAAAATAGATAATGATTTTGGAAGTGGTCAACCAAGTGTTACAAACTATCCAGATGAAATAACAGGACTAATACCTTTTCGTGATCAGTTAATTGTTTTTACAAGACAAGCTATATTTAAAGTAACAGGTACATCAGGTAATTTTAAATCTGCAGAAATTACTACACAGATAGGTTGTATAGAACCTGATACAATAGCAGAGGTTGGTGGTGACGTATTATTTATGGCCCCAGATGGTATAAGATCTTTAGCTGCTACTGATAGAATTGGTGACTTTAGTTTAGATGTTGCATCTGCACCTATTAAAAAAGACATTGATAATTTTACAAGTGGATCATTTCATGCAGTTACAATAAGAGAAAAAGCACAATATAGAATATTTCAGTTTCAATCAGGTACACAAGATGAAGCAGCACTAGGTTACTTAGCTACTAAATATATTGCTCAAGGTGGTACAGGATTAAATTGGGCAAAGACTGTAGGTATTAATGCTCACATAGCAGATTCAAGATATATGGGTCAAAGTGGTGTTAGTAAAGAATTAGTGTTATTTGCTAATGACGATGGTTTTCTTTATAGAATGGAATCTACAGATTCTTTTGATGGTACACTAATACCATCTTTATTTGAATCTCCACCAATGCCTATATCTGATCCATTAGTTAGAAAAACATTTTATAAAATTGTGTTATATATTGACGCTATAGGTACATTTGAAAGTACAATGACGTTAAAATATGATTCAGGAAGTCCTGATGTAATACAACCAGAACCCATAACAGTTGCGTCAGGAACACAAAGTGCTGTACTTTTTGGTAGTAGTGCATTTGGAACAGGAACTTTTGGTGTTCCATTAGATATTATATATAATAAAAATGTAGTCGGATCAGGTAAAACAGTTACCTTGCGTATTGAAGATAATACTACAGCAACAAATTATAGATTGGATACAGCATTATTAGAGTATTCAACTAATGACAGACAATAAGGAATTAAACAATGGCAGGATATACTAGACAAGATACAACTGATAATATTGCAACAGGTAAAGTTATCAATGCAAGTGATTTTGATAATGAATACAATGCAATAGAAACAGCTTTCAATGCATCAAGTGGACATAAGCATGATGGCACATCTGCAGAGGGTGCTAGAATTACAGTTATAGGTAATGCAGGACAAGTTAGCACAGATGGCACAACTATCTTTTCTACTAGTACAGGTGTTGTAGGTTTAGGTAAAACAAACTTTGTATTTAAAGATATGCACGTGGATAATATAGTTATAGATGGTAATACAATTACTACTATTACATCTGGTAACTTGATTGTAGATCCGTATACATATAAACTAGAAGTAAGAGGTGGTACTGCAGGTGGTAATACATCAGGTATGATACAATTAAATTGTGAAAATAATTCACATGGTCAAACAATACAAGCACAACCACATGGAGTAGGTGTTACAAATAAAATGTTATTACCTACAGGTGCAGATAGTACACTTGTGTCTTTAGTATCTGCTGACACACTTGAAAATAAAACATTAACAACTGCTACATTAACAACTTCTGTATTTAGTGGTGTATCTACTACTGCATCAGGTAACTTACAAGTTAAACCTGCAACAAATATATTAGAAGTTCAAGGTGATGGTACAGGTGGACCTACAGGTGTAGCAGGTCAAATTCAACTTAACTGTCATGTTAACAGTCATGGACAAATTATAGAAGCACAACCTCACAGTACAGGAACTACTAATAAAATGTTATTACCTCAAGGTGCAGATAGTACATTAGTTTCACGTGTATCAGTAGATACTCTTGAAAATAAAACATTAACTACTCCTACTATATCATCAATTAGTAATACAGGAACATTAACTCTTCCTACATCTACAGATACTTTAGTAGGTAGAGATACAACTGATACGCTAACTAATAAAACTATAACAACATTAGTTAATGGTGGTGCAATTACAATTCCTACAGGAACAGACACTCTTGTTGGTAGAGCAACATCTGACACACTAACAAATAAAACTTTTGATGCTAATTTCTCTGCATCAGGTAATACACTTAGTAATGTAGCAGTTTCTCATCTTGCAGGTAGTGCGTTGGTTACAGAATCTGAGGGCATTGGTAGTAATGATAATGATACATCTTTACCAACAAGTGCAGCTGTTAAAGATTATGTAGATACACAAGTAGGTAGTATAAGTGCAGATATTGAGGGAGTAACTGCAAGTACAGGTTTAACAGGTGGTGGTACATCTGGTACTGTTGCTCTAGCCATAGACACATCAGTTACAGCAGATCTATCTTCTTCACAAACATTAACCAATAAACATTTAGGTGTTACAACTGAAGAATATTTATCTGCAGGTAATATGGGATCAAGTAAAACTCTATATTTAGATGATGATGTAATTATTGAAGGAACATTAGATCAAACTAGTTGTACAATTACTTTTAATAAAACATATGCAGGTGGTAGTCAGATGTATGGATGGACTATACTTCTTAAACAAGGATCTGGAGGAAATAAAACTGTAACATGGCCTGCAGGTATTAAGTGGGCAGATGGTGGAAATGCACCTACATTATCTACTGTAGCTGATCGCTATGATGTATTTAGTTTTATAGCATTAAGTAGTGGTACTATATGGGGATTTCATTCTGGAACAGATCAATACTAAAGGTAAAACATGAGTAAAATAACAAGAAAAATAATAGCACAATCAGGTACAAATTTACCTAAAGAATTTATAGAAGACTATTTTGTTGCAGGAACATATCAAGGTGATGGTAGTACAGGTAGACTGATTCCTACTGACAATGGTGATGGTCATGTAGTTGATTTGCAAAATAATACAGGTATTGTTTGGATTAAAAGTAGTTATGTAGGTGGTGCGCAAATGTACAATACAATAAGTGGAGCTACTAAAGTTGTAGGAACAGATAGTGGTAGCAACGAGGTTGGTATCAACGACAGTCTTACTGCATTTAATACCACAGGATTTACTATAGGTTCTAATACATCTATCAATGATAGTGGTAGGATGTATTATTATTATGCATTTATAAATAAACCTAAATTTTTTCAAGTTTTTACTTTTACAGGTAATGGTACGGATCGTGTTATTGACCATAATTTACAATGTCAACCGGGAATGATGATGTTTAAAAATTTAGATGATATTGCAGATTGGGTATGTTATCACAGATCTGCAGGAGCAACTAAATATCAGTTCTTTAATCTATCAGGAGCAAATCCTTCAAATGGTGTTAATGCTACGTTTCAAACTGATGCATCAGGTCCGGGAGCTAATACATATTTTTCTAATACAGAACCTACACATACACAATTTACTGTTGGAAATAAAAACGAGATTAATGGTTCTGGTGATACAATATTAGCTTTGCTTTTTGCACACGATGAAAGTAAAAATGGTTTTATTAAATGTGATACTTATGCAGGTGGAACAGATGGACAACAGATAACACTAGGATGGGAGCCGCAATTTATTTTAAATAAAAACATGGATGGAGATGGTACTTTGTATGAAGATGACGATTCATCATGGTATATACATGGTAATCCAAATACAGGACCAGATGGTGCATATAATAATTATCGGATGAATATTCCTTATTCTATAAATGTATATGGTACAATAAATTCAGGAACTAGTGGTAGTGGTGGTGCAGGAACTTTTGTAAATGTAGATGGAAATAATGGAAGTGTTCCGGGTAATAGAGTAACAATGCATGTTATGCCTAATGGTTTTAGAATGGTTGATTATCCCGGTATTGCAACAGCAAATAAAACACACGTAACTTTTAATAAGTCAGGTGCTAATTACGCATATATGGCAATTAGAAAACAACCTATGGCTACTCCTACAACAAACACAGAAGTATATGATCATTTTTTAGGAGATCAAAGAGCAAATAATCCACGATCACCTGCAGGATTTGCTCCTGATATGGCAATATATTCTGAAAACCAAACTAGCTCAAGAGATTTTCGATTATCTAGAAGAGCATTTACAGGTAGTGGTGAAGGTATAGGATTAGACTTTGGAAATCAAGATAAACCTATAAGTCATAGTAATGATGACTATTTTACTAATGGATTTTTTTCAAGCTATCTATTAAATGGCTATTCAAATTATGTAAATATGTTTAGAGAGTTTCCACGTGTTATGAAATCAGGTTACTACTATGGAGATGGAAGCTCATCATTAGCTGTACCACATGGTTTAGAAGCAATCCCTGAAATGATATGGTGTAATACTTTTGAATCATCAACTCAATCAGGAATAGTTGTGTATCATAAAGATGCTCATAGAACACAAAATGCAGATTTTTATAATTATGAAAAGTCATATCAATGGTATGGTAAAATATATCATAATTATCCTTTTTCTTTTTCTAATTATCCTTGGGCTGATTGGCCAGATATTAATAACTTTTATGTTCAAGGAGGGCAGAATATTAATATTGCTAATCAAATATACAACTATACATGCTTTGCTACCTTTCCTAACATAAGTAAAGTGGGTATATATTATGGCTCAACAAGTGATCAAACTATTGATTGTGGTTTTAGTTCTACTGCTAGATTTGTTTTAATTAAAAATATAAATAATGATCATGCTAGTTCTTCTCAATATAGACAAGATTGGCTTATATTTGATACACTTAGGGGTTTAAGTAGTGGATCAGATTCATATGATAGTTTAGATGGTAATTCATCAATGTTAAGTTCAGACGCTTTAGATCAACATAGTACAGGTTTTATAGTAAAAGGTGGTGGAACAGCTAGTGAACCAGATCAAACAAATGATATGAATGATGGTAGTTCATTGTCAGCATATATGTTTTTAGCGTTTAGATAGGAGAATTAAATGGCAAATTATAGACATAAAGATGGTACTGTACATACAGAAACAGAAATACGTAATAATAATCCTGATACATCTTTTCCATCTGGTGCAGGTATTCCATTAGATTTACTTAACTTATGGGAGTATAGTGAGATATACGAATCAGCACAACCTACAAATACAGATGTTACAAAAGTTATTGTACAGGATGGGTATGAAGCTATAGATGGTAAATGGTATGTTAAGTGGGCAATACAAGATAGGCATAAAGAGTATGTAGATGAAGATGGCAAAACTGTAACTAAGGCATCACAAGATACTGCGTATCAATTACATTTAGATAACACACAAAAAAATGCATTAAGAGCTACTCGTATATCTTTATTAGAAGAAGCTGATTGGCAGATACATAAGATTGAAGATGCAAGTGGTGACGCTAGTGCATGGAGAACATACAGACAACAGCTACGTGATATAACAAATGCATCTGATATATACAATGTAACTTGGCCAACTAAACCATCTTAATGTTTGATCCGATTACGATTGGTGCTTGCCTGACCACAGCAAGTACAGCATTTGCAGGTCTAAAGAAAGCTTTTCAAGCAGGTCGTGATATAGAATCTATGACAGGTGATTTATCTAGATGGATGGGAGCTGTGTCTGATATAGAACAAAAAGAAAAGTCAGCTAAGAATCCACCAATTTTTCGTAAGGTATTTGGATCAGTAGAACAAGAAGCATTAGAAGCTTTTGCAGCTAAAAAGAAATTAGAAGAACAAAGATATGAACTCAAAACTTTTATTCAATTTTCTCATGGGCATAAAGCTTGGGATCAGTTGTTAGCAATGGAAGGTAAAATTAGAAAAGCTAGACAAGAACAACTGTACAGAAGACAAGAGTTTAAAGATAGATGTATAGAGGGTGTGTTTATATTGTTTCTAATATGTACAATCATAGGTCTAGGTTGGCTTGTGTGGTATCTTAAATCAATACAGGAGTAACTCATGGAAATAAGTATGTGGATGTTTTGGAATATAATATTAACACTAGTAATAGCTCCTGCTGTATGGGCATTTAGAGGACTAATACAAGAAGTAAAACGTATAGATATACTACTTAATAAAACAAGAGAAGAGTATGTTACACGTAAAGAAATGAGAGATGATCTTAGTCAAGTAATGGATGCACTACATAGACTTGAAGATAAATTAGATAAAGTATTAAGCAAGGATTAGTTAAATGGCAAAGAAAACAAAGATGAAAATATCACCACAAGGTATGAAAAAGATTGCAAAGCATTTTGGATACAAGGGTGACATGGCAAAGTTTAAAGAATATCTATCTAGTGATCCTGCTAAACAACATTTAATGAATAGATATTACGATAAAGCAAGAAAATTATATGCACAAGCAGGTGGTGCTGTCGTTGGTTATGCTCCGGGTGGCATGACACAAGAAGAAGCTAAGGCTAAATTAAAACAAATAGGTCCTACAGTTTCAGGTAGTGGTGGTGATTACTCTGATCTATCCACTTTTGATAATTATAACTTTAGTAATTCTCCATACACTTTAGAAGAGTTTAAAGAAGTAGCAAAAGCTGCAGGAGGTGGTGACAAAACAAAAGGAGCAAGTGATCTTAATGTTGCACATGGATCTTCTGGATTTAAATATACAGCACCTGCAGTAGTAGAGAAAGCTACACAAACAACTCCTGTACAAACAACTCCTGTACAACAAGTTAATCCTATTGAAAAGGATATGCAGGATATGGCTAAGAATCCTACGTTAACAGATAAACAAACTGTTAAGCCTACAAAAATTCCATATGATTCTGAAACACAAGATATTGCAGAGGGTACAGGTAAGTTAGATGACAAAGATCCTCAAGGTACAGTAACAAATGCAGATAAAGCAGATGATGTTGTAGCACCTACAGCCAAGAAAGCTGAAACTTATACAGCTTCTAAGAGTAAGGATGCTGTAGATAAAGTAGATGTAACAGGTGAAACTTTAGATAAAGATAAGATTAATAAGATTGATGCAGAACAACAAGATGAAAGTTCTGTGTCTAAGCTAAAGGCTGAACAAGGTGAAGGCATCCTTATGGATGATCTTAAAAAAAGAAAACTTGAAGATGGTGAAATGGTAGAAGCAGTAGCTGATGCAGAAAAAGCTTCTGAATTTACTGAAGAAATAAAAGCAGCACAAGGTGAACCATCTGAGAAAGCTACTATGCGATATCAGATGAATCAATATATGAAAGATTTTAATGATGGCAAAGTTCCAAGATGGGCTGCAGGAGCTATGCGATCTGTAATAAATCAAATGGCTGCTCAAGGTATTTCAGGATCTAATGCTACACAGGCAGCCATGCAAGCCATGTTAGAAAAATCTATTGATCTAGCAAGTATTGACGCAAGTACGTTTGCTAAGTTTGATTCAATGAATTTATCAAATAGACAACAACGTGCTATGTTAGCAGCAGAACAACGTGCTAGGTTTATGGGTCAAGAGTTTGATCAAAAGTTTCAATCTAAAGTTATAAATGCATCTAAGATATCTGACATTGCTAATATGAATTTTACTGCTGAACAACAGATTGCATTAGAGAATAGTCGTATTGCTAACACAATGAACTTGCAAAACTTAAATAATAAGCAAGCACTTGTAATGGCTGAAGCTGCGGCTTTGGCTAATTTAGATATTGCTAACTTAAATAATAGACAGCAAGCTGCTGTACAAAATGCTCAAAACTTTTTAGCTGTAGATATGGCTAACCTTAGTAATAATCAACAAGCTTCTATGCTTAAAGCGCAAGGTAGTATTAATGCTATACTAAGTGATACAGCTGCTGAGAATGCACAAAAACAATTTAATGCATCTAGTACAAATCAAGTAAATCAATTCTATGATGGCTTATCTGCACAAGTGGCACAGTTTAATACTGCACAATCTAATGCTATGTCACAGTTTAATGCAGGTCAAAAGAATGCAATGAGTCAATTTAACACATCAATACAAAATCAACGTGATCAATTTAATGCACAGAATGCAATGGTTATAGCACAGAGTAATGTACAATGGAGAAGAGCCATAGCTACAGGAGATACTGCTGCAATAAACAGAGCCAACGAGCTTAATGCACAAGCACTAATTAACATGTCACAAATGGCATATCAAAATATATGGCAACAATATGGTGATGCTATGGAACGTGCATGGAGATCAAGTGAGAGTGAGTTAGATAGAATGACTACTCTAGCAACAACTAAGATGCAAGTAGAGGGTAATGCAAAGATGGCAAAAGATAAAAGAAATGCTGATGCTATTAGTGCTATAGGTGGTTTTTTAATGGACTTTTTATTTTAAGGAGATACGATGGAAAAGATAATAAGACAAGCACGTATGAATATGGATAAATTATTACAAGAAGAACCTGTTAAAATGTCAAAAGGTTTCATGGGAAACAATAAACCTAAAAAGGTTGAGGAAAGTCCTACAAATACTGTTGCACATTTTACTAGGATATTAAGAAATAAACGTAAGGAGCTTAGTGATGCCAACAATTAAATCAAGTGACGTAGACATGTTTAATGCTCCTATTCCCGGTGAAATGTTAACTGCAGAAATGGGGGGAAGACCTTGGCAAAGACCACCACAGTTTTCTAAAGTTGAAGATGTAATGAATTACTATGTAGATAAAATGGTTGAACCAAAGATTGCAGGTAATGCTGTGTCTATAATGGAATCAGGTGTTCCTCTTACTACGTTATCTGAAACATTGATGACAGCAAATGTTATGGAGGGTGTACATAGTATAGATACAGGTCTTTTAGTTGTTCCTTTTATTATGGAGATGTTAGAATACTTAGCAGAAGAAGCAGGAGTTACACCTGACTTAGGTTTAGAGGAAGATGAAGACAATAGTATAATAGATAGTTTGGCTGCTAAAAAAGCATTTGAAAGATTTGAACAGGAAACAGGACAAGAAGTTCCTGAGGGAGAAAATCCTGAAGCATCTGACGGACAAGATGCACCTGCAGAAAAAGAACAGTCAAAAGGATTAATGGCAAGAGGAGCAATGTAATGAGTTTAGCACTATCATTCTTAGGTGGCATGGCAAGACGTGGTATGCAAATAAATGATGAACGAAGAGAAATAGATAATCGTGTTGAGTTACAAAAGAAACTTACAGAGATTGAAACAAAAGCACGTATGAGAAGAGAGTCAGCTGCTCGTAATGCCGCTAGAGATAAACGAAAGCAAGAAGCTATTGCTACCTTTCAGGCATTGGGTGGTGGTAACATAGATCAAGCTACATTAGATTACGTAACAGGACTACCTGTGGATATACAGAATGCTTTGATTGGAAAGATGCAAGGTCCTAATGCTGTAGATTTAGGAACACTTATTAAAACACAACAGATAACAGGAAGAGATGGTACAGAAACTCCAAGAATGTCACTTAATATGGAGCAATTTAATAAACAGTATAGACAAAAACAAGATACTATATCAGCAGAAATAGAATCTTTATTATTGTCAGATGATCCTGAAGATCATAAAGCAGCAATGGAGCTAATTCCTAAATGGCACATACTTAATCCACCTAAAAATAAAGACCAAAAGTTAACTGAATCTGATTTACGTTCTCATAGAAATGGTTATTTAAAGCAACTCAACTTGACAGAAAATGTTAATGGAGAGTTACAGTTAAAGTTGATGGAAATTAATGGAGAAACAGAGTTCAATTATTTAAGAGATCTTTCTGCAGCAATGAATGAAGAAGCATCATACTATAATTCTGTAGAACCCTATGCAGGTCAGGCAAATGTTCAGGGTTGGATAGGATCAGGGAAACGTATAGTAAATGAGCATGTAGGTAGAGTTGTAAGTAAAGCTAGAAATGATAATACTATAGTACAAATTTCACCTAATCAATATATTGTACCTGATAATGATGAAGCAACACAAGCAAACATAAATAGAATATTGCAACAACAGACCAACGCAGTTTTACAATTCATGGAACAAACGATGATACAAGGACAAAGAGAACTAATACCAAAAATGACAATAGTAATTGGTGATTCAGCCAATGGAGAATTTTATAAATATACAGGTATGTAATGGCAACAATAACTTTAGAAGAAATAACTAATGAGTTATTAGGTAATCCACCTAGTTCTACTAATCTTGATAATACTATTGAGGATGATGATCCTATAGATTCTAGTCAGTATACTCAAGAAGATCTAGACTATTGGCAAGAACAAGAAGATAAAAGAAATACTATTAAAGAACAGTTAGAACAAAAAGGAAATACAGAAGACCAAACAGCTATAGGTTCTATAGTTAATACGTTAAGAGAACAAGAAGAGTATGCAGATTTATCAGACACCGAGTTAATTAACATAGCAGCCGACCAATACTATCAAGGTGATGATAACACTACTGTAGCTGTTCTAAAAGATATAGGTGGTGGTATAATAGAAATGCCACAAGCTTTAGCAGGTGGTATAGAGAATGCTATTAATGAAACTGCAGATTTTTTTGGTGACGTTGGTAATTGGATAGAAGATGAACTAAATATTGGTAGGCTTGTATTTCCTGAAGGAAAATTAATACCTGAATATTGGTCACGTGAAGAAGTTAAGCAAGGGTGGGAAGATGAAACACTCAAGCTTAAAGATTCTGTTATAAGTTTTTTTGGTGATACCGACATTGTTAGTGAAGAGTATGATACAGTTACAGGTGCTGTAGCGTCAGGTATAGCACAATTTGGTGCAGCCATGATAGGTATCGGTAAGCTTACTAGATTAAAGAGTGGTGTTGGAGGACTAAAAGGTTTTAGAAATACCATGATTAATGCAGGTATAACTGATGCTGTTGCGTTTGATCCTGATGAAGCAAACCTAGCTGCTATGTTAAAAGAATTTGGTTGGGCAGAAAATATTGTAGCTGATTATCTAGCGACTGACATGACTGAGGGAGAAGATAACAGATTTAAAAACAGACTAAAGAATATGGGTGAGGGTGTAATTCTAGGTGGTTCTTTAGAACTATTGTTTAGAGGTGTAAAGAAAGTTAAACTAGGAAGACAAGCTAGAGCAGAGATCAATGAGAATGGTAAGGCTACTGATAAAACAGTAGGCATGATTGCTGATCAGGATATAGCTATAGCAAATGCTCTTGACAAACAAAAAGGCAAGACACCTAAAGGTCCTAAGATATCTGATAAGAAAAATTGGTATGGTCAGAATAGGCAGATAGATCTAGACAACATCAAGTACAATACAGAAGCTGAAGCAAAGAAAGCTGAAACAACTGTAAAAAGAAATGCAACAAAAAATAGTAATATAAAGTTACAGTTAGCAAAAGAGTTTGAAGCTAATACACAAGTGCCTAAAGTTACTAAGGATATTAAAGATGCTAATGGTAATACTGTAGACTTTGAGTATGCAAGAAATAAAGATGGTGAGATTGTGTACACATCAGCAAAGGGTATGATTGTTAAAGATGGTAAGATAGATAAAAATGCTTATAGAAGACTAGGACAAATACTATTACGTAATCCTGATAGAATTACTGAACATACAAGAGCAGTTGATAGTATTAAAGCAGAGCAATTAAAAGCAGGAAAAATAAAAGAGGGTGAAGACATTACTGTAGATCAAATGGGTCTAACTGTAGATGACACCATTGATCCTTTTCTAAACGAATCATCATTAGATAGAATAGTAAATGTAGCAGCAGACTTTCGTAAACTGTCTATGGAAAAGAATACAAAGTTTAAATGGAATGAGAAACAAAGTAGTATAGATAATCTTTTTGATATGGCTATTACACAGAAGATGGATGGCAGACAACTACTAGACATACTAAACAAAAATGATATGACTTACAATCAGTTTATCTTAGCAACTGTAGGTTCTTTTTCTAAGTTCGGTAAAGGACTAGCTAAAGCTAGAGAGATTAACAAGTATGGTAGAGGTTTAAAGAGTCTTGTAGGTGAAGCTAAACACAAAGAGATGATGGATAGGCAAAGCAATATAGGTAAGTATTGGTTGCGTATAGAGAATCTACGTAGAGGTGCTATGGTTTCTTCTATTGCTACTGCATCACGTAACCTCACATCTGCTTTAATTCGTATGCCACTTGAGGGTCTTGGTAATGTAATGGATCAAGCTATCTATGATCTAGGTAAGGGTGGTATTGGTACAGCTAGTGCTAATCTTTTTTCAGGAGAAAACTTTAAGAACTCATTTAAAAGTCTAAGCTACTTAACTGCTAGAGATTTAAAAGGACTAGATGATTGGTTCTTTTCTTATGGTAAAGACATGGATAAGTGGCGAGATAAGATGTATGGTCAGCTTAATGAAATGCGTAGGATCACAGGTAAGAAAGAGGGAGAGAGTATAGGTACTGCAGAACGAGTGCTACAGGGCATGGAGTTTGTAGTTGATACAGTAAACACTCCTAACAGAATGCAGGAGTTTCTTATTAGACGATCTGTTTTCTTTGGTGAGATGCAACGCTTAATGAAACGTGAGTGGAATGCAGACTTCATGGACTTGCTTGATAAGGGTAAGATCAAATCAATTATAGGTAATGATAACTCTATACGTACAAAGACAGACAGCATGACATTTGAACAACTAATGGAGTCAGCAACAACTAAAGCTCTTGACGTTACGTATGCAAAACAAGCCAACACTCCTGTGTTCAGAGAAGTGACTACCTTTATAACAAAGTATGGTGGTACTCTCATCATGCCTTTCCCACGCTTCATGTTTAATGCTCTAGAACTAATGGGTAACTACGCAGGTGGTGCGTCATTACCTTTGACTAGAAAGATAGGTGATTTAATCAGGGGAGATAAGGATTCCTTTAAGTCTGCACTCACCGACATGGATAGACAAAGAATATCTCGTAACCTTGTCGGTGTAGCTGCGGCTATGGCAGCCTATCAATATAGAATGGGAGCAAAAAGTGAAGATTATAAAGTAATAGATGCCGATATGATCGCTGAAGATGCAGGTATTGATACGACACCACAGTTCCCAATGCGACAATATCTATGGGTAGGAGAAGCCATTAAAAGATGGGGAGAAGGAACATTTAGCGAATGGTTTGATTTAAAAGATGTGGCTGAAACTTTTGGTGGTACAAATGTGCGTGTAGGTACAGGACAAGTCATCATAGAAGACATTGCAAAGCTTGTGAGTGATGCAAACATGGATGATCTTGTAACAAGTGAACGTATGGGAAAAAGTTTAGGGGATATTGTTGGTAACTATTTGTCATCATGGGCAATACCAATAGCACAGGTATCAGACTTTCAACGTGCAGTAGGCTTGCGACAATCTGCCATGAAAGATCCTATAGCAGGAGATGATTTATCTGTAGGATTTGGAGAAACATTTAAACAACAGGTAACAGCACCATTAGAAAGAAGAGGTGTGTTTAATCTACTAGAACCATCAAAAGAAGAAGAGTTACCTGATAAACAATATCTATTTCAAAGAGGAGAAACAAAAGATCGTATAGCTCCTGCCTTACGTGCTTTCTTTGGTGTCAACGTAGTTGAAAGAGATAGTGATGTGGGTGAGTGGATGAAATCTATGGGAATAAAAGAATGGAAACAGCAGAGTAGATCAGGTGTACCATCTATAAGAAACATAGAGAACAAACTGCTACGTGAATTATTACCGACATTAAAAGAAGAATCAGAGGAAGTAGAAAAGACTTTTAAACAAGCATACAAAAAGTTAAAAACAGAGGGTGATAACATGCCATCAGAGTTTGACTATGTAAGAAATGAAGTCAAAGACTACGTAAAGAAACGATTGTCCGAACTAAGAAGTACTGTTGCAGATGTAGGGTTCTTACAATCAGAAGCACCTGCCTTACTGCAACAGTTTGCAGAATATAAAAAGTTAGATTCAGCTAGTAGAAAACGTGCTATCAATGTATTCAAGTTGAAACATGGTGGTGAACTACCTGACTACACAAATATAAAAGATGTAGCCAAGCTAAACGCATATGCAGATTTAAAACCCTAACGCTTATCTCCACTACCCTGTAGTGTGCCTGTTCTTTTTCTTCTCTCAAGCTTTTCAATATTCTGTGCAGCTATAGTGCCTAGTGATACATTCAAGTCACTAGCAAGTACAGCACAGTACCACAGAACATCCCCAATCTCTGAAGCTAACTGATGCTTCCAATCAGGGGGAAGATTCTGTACACCATCTCTCATAATCTTTTTTACTTTGTTAGCTACCTCACCTGCTTCCCCTGCCAATCCAAGTGCAGGGTACATGATCATATGTTCAGGTGCATAGATAGCTGTTTTCTTTGCGTTCTCTTGATAGTCATCTAGTTGCATTGAACTGTGCTTTCTCTTTTGCCATGCTACTGCTTCTTTTTCCAATATCTTTACTCCCTTTAGATTCATACTTCTTTACCTTTCTTAGTCTATCGAAATAGGCTTTGTTAAATCCCCTATTCCATTCACGATACTGCATCGTGTCCTTATGAAAAGGATTAGACAATCTACCTTTATGAAAATCATCCATACCTTTTCTGTATTGAATTACCAATGGTGCGTCATACTTTCCTAAGTTTCTCTTTGCTCTGTTTCCCATACTAAGCTCCTATGTCTACAAGTTCACATGAATCACCACTACAGGCAAGTGATTGACTACCTGCAGTAGTATCGTTTTCTTCTTTTAATTCTGACCATTTTATTTTTCGTGGCATCTTTGCTACCATATCATTATATTCTTTCTCTGAACACTCTTGATAAGGTGCTTGCTGATATACATGATCAGAGTGTGGTAAGAAAGATACACCTGACATATCGACAAAGTATTTAAATACAAAAGCACCAACCTCTAGCCACTCACCCTCACGTACTGTTACTGTGATAGATGGCTTGTGTTCACACCAATGCTCTTGGTATATTCTCCACATCTCTAATTGTTCTATAGCTGACATTTGATCTCTAGTTACAGATCCCTCAGGTGATTTAACAGGAAAACTAAATACTGTTACTTCATCTGATTTCATAACACAAGGTTCATTAGGCACACCTTGATCTTTCATAAACTGTGTAAGTGGATCTTTGTTATCGCCACGTACAGTACGTATATAATATTGTGAGTGTCTAGCATGAATACCACTAGCCGAATCACACAACTGTGATACAGTACCACTAGGCTTGACACATGTGATAGCAGTAGATGGGGGAATGTTTAATAGATCGGCATACTTCTTGTTGGTATCAATAGCTACCTTTCTAAAGATGTCTAACCTCTCACGCAATCCCATCTCTTTGCCGTTAGTCAAAGGACTATC
>VTLG01002738.1_pt1 | contig 19455 bp, 36 predicted proteins | sample 4694571 | NCBI WGS metagenome assembly VTLG01 (sample SAMN12604809, study PRJNA352737) | marine metagenome | biome: ENVO:00000447; feature: ENVO:00000209|ENVO:00000569|ENVO:01000036; material: ENVO:00002151; isolation source: viral sequences binned using virsorter ...
ACTTAGAAGACGGCGAAGTAATTAGTACTGCTAAAGCTAGGAAGTCAGGATTTTACCCAGAAGCAAACGACAAACAAGTAGCACAAGCACCAAAAAGAAGAAGTAATAAAGGATTTCTAAACCCAGAACTAATAGAAAAATACAGCTAATGAGTTACGTATTATTTATATCAGAAAACAAAATAAAAGACAGTACCGCAATAGGTGGTAATGTAGACAACGAATTTTTACTACCATACATAAAGGTAGCACAAAAGAAATATATAGAAACTAAGTTAGGTACAGACCTATTCGAAGCGTTACAAACGAAAATAACAGCAGGTTCTTTAACAGGAGTATACCAAACTTTAGTAGATGACTACATACAGGACGCTTTAGTACATTGGTGCTTCTACGAAGCGTTACCATTTTTACGTTATAAGGTAATGAATAACAACGTAGTTTCTAAGACTGCAGAAAACAGTACACCTTTAACAAGAGAAGAAGCACAAGACTTAAGAGAAGAAATACGAAATACAGCAGAATTTTATACAGAACGTCTTATAGACTACATTAAAAACAATACTGCAAGTTACCCAGAATACACTACAAATACAGGTGCAGATGTAACACCAGACCAAAGTAACTATTACTCTGGTATGAATTTAGAATACGACAGAAACCAACGTAGGGATATTACTTTAGACGACTTCTTAACACCCGATCTTAAATAATGAAAAAGAACTATAAACCGAAAGCTAAAAACGAAATAGCTTTAAAAACATATATAAAAAATGCCGATAAAAAAAGCAACAGAAGAAATAGCAGAAGTAGGAATAATTAACGGCAGCACTTTAGCAGCTACAACTTTTATAGAAATAGAGATGTTTTTAAAGATTGTTTTATTATCTTTGACTATTGGCTATACAATTTATAAATGGTACTCACACTATAACCGTAACAAATAAAACTTATGAAACAAATAATTTGTAAAATATTATACTACATAACATTTAAAACTGTATGCTTGGGAGCGTGTGATTTTTATAACTACCATAAATGTAGCAAAAAAAAATAATGACTTTAAAATATTTTAAACTATCAGAGTTTAACTGTCCGTTTTTACAAGATCAAAAAATGAATTATACATTTTTAGAAAAGTTAGATCGTGCAAGAGGTTTAGCTATGGACGGCGAAAAAGAAGTACCTTTTAAAATTACTTCAGGGTATAGGACAAAAGAGTACAACGAAGACCTTATAAAAAGAGGTTATAAGGCAAGTAAAAACTCTAGTCACTTAAAAGGACTAGCAGCAGATATAAGCGTAAAAGACAGTAGACAAAGGTTTATAGTTATTAATAGTCTATTGTTAGCAGGTTTTACAAGAATAGGTATTGCAGATACATTTATACACGTAGATTTGGATTTAGAAAAAACACAAAACGTAATTTGGACATATTAACTAAAATTATATATATTATGGAATTATCAAACATTGATTGGACAACTTTAATTTGGTCACTAATAGCAATTTTCGAAGTAATTGTTAGACTTACACCGTCTGAAAAAGACAATTCACTTTTAAACAAGGTTATTTGGTTTATCGATAAAGTTATACCAAACCGTACAAAATAAATGTCTAAGACAGGTAAGCGTTTGCGTCTGTCTAAAGAAGAAGTAGAACTAATAAACGAATTTAGAGGTTCAGAATTAGACAATTTAAACGGTAATACAGCTTTAGATTTACACTTAAAAGAACGAGGTATAAGCAAAGACGAAGTAGTTAGTGTTAAACACTGGCAAAATATGTCTGGTGAACTTCGTTTTTCTATTGTAACTAAAGAAAACTACGGAGTAAACGAAAGTACTTTATTAGACGACATAAAAAGTTTAATAGATAAACACGCACCTACATACTCTAAGATACAAAGAACTAAAGGTAACCACCTTTTAGTTATAAACCCCGCAGACGTTCACATAGGTAAACTTGCAGTAGCTTTAGAAACTGGCGACGAATACAATACTAAGATTGCAACAGAACGGGTTTTAGAGGGTATTACAGGACTTATTGCAAAGTCTAAAGGGTTTAGTATAGAAAGGGTGTTATTTTGTATAGGTAACGATATTTTACATATAGACAACGTATACAACACTACAACAGCAGGAACTAACCAAGACGCAAACGGTAAATGGTGGCAACACTTCGAACTTGCTTTAGATGTTTACGTTAAGTGTGTAGAAATATTAAGACAAATAGCACCTGTAGACGTTATACACTCTATGAGTAACCACGACTACCAGAGCGGGTTTCATTTAGCACACGCTTTAAAAAGTTGGTTTAGAAATACTAAAGACGTAACTTTCGACATATCAGTAGCACACCGTAAATACTATAAGTACGGAACTAACCTAATAGGTTTAGAACACGGCGACGGAGCTAAAATGTCTAACTTACCTTTATTAATGGCACAAGAACGATCTGTAGAATGGTCGGAAACGAAATACAGATATTGGTACTTACACCACCTACACCATAAAGTAAAACATAAATGGCTAGACGCAAAAGACTATATAGGTGTTACAGTTGAGTATATGCGTAGCCCTAGCGGTACGGATAGTTGGCACAATCGTAAAGGTTTTACAGGCGTTCAAAAGGCAGTAGAAGGCTTTATACACGAACGAAATAGCGGGCAAATAGCACGTTTAGTACATTATTTCTAAAAACACTTTCCTAGATACAAAACCCTTATAAACACCCTAATTGTTAATAACTTTTAAATAATTCTGTTATTTATTGTGTTAGTAATAAAATAATTACTACATTTGTACTATTATTAATCAATATATAAATTATGAAAACTGAATTAAAAAAAGACGTCTACAAAATTATTGAAAACGGAGAACACCTTAATAGTTTAGACGCTACAGATCGTATTGTAAAACTTGCAAACGATTATTGTACGGAAAAAATGATAGAGCATATAAACCATATTATAGATACTTATATATTAGATAATATAAGTTTAAAAGCTTTACAGAATAAAAGAAGTGAATTGTATAACATTAAAACAAAATAAGATGTTTAAAATAACTAACAAACAATCGGGCTTTAGTCAGTATATGAGTAAACAAGATATGCAAAGATTTATAACGCATAACAACGACTATAAATATAATGTAAAAAGAATTAACGAAATAGATATAGAATTTATAGAAGAAATATCTTATGCTATTTTAGGTGTAATATCTTTATCTATATTAATAACCTTATTTTACTTTATAAGCTTATGATAGATAAATTAATTGGGTTATACGACGAAGATCCTACAGAATGGAATAGTGAAAATGTTATTTGTGTACTTTGTGAAAAAGAAGCAGAATTTGACGACTGTTATTGTGAAGACCACCAAAATTGTAAAGAGTGTGGCGAACGTGAAGTATGCGAAGACGAATGTATAATATATAAAAAATAAATATGAATTTAATTAAAACAACAAACATTAAGGAAGCTGTAGCAGAAATAACTACTGCAGTAGAAAACGGCGAAGTAAACGCTTTAGAAGCTTTTATAAACCTAAAGAAAATCGAAGAAATTATTAAACAAGTTAAAAAGAATGTAGACGACTTAGTAATAGAAGAAGCAGCTAAGTATAGTACAAAAACTTTTACTACATTTGACGCAGAAGTTACACTTAAAAATTCTGCTAGTCGTTACGATTTTTCTAACATACCAGAAATTGTAACAAAAGAACTTGAGTTGAAAGCTTTAAAAGACAAACATAAGGCAGCTATAAAGTCAGATGTTATAGACTTAGACACAGGCGAGTTAATAGAACCACCAATAGTAAAAGGTGGTAAAGAAGTAGTAAGTATAAAATTAAACAAATGAGTATAGCAAATAAATTTTTAGAGGATGCAATTGAAACACATTTTGAAGGAATTGATGGGTTTTTAACATTAGAAAATATGGTAAATGAAACAGCCTTAAATGTTTCAAAAATAAAAAATAATAATAAAATTATGAAAACAGGAAAAGTAACAAACGTACAAGGTTCAGGAAAATTTAAAGAATTTTTTGTATTTGAACTACAACTAGACAACGGCGACACAGGTAATATCTACAAGAAAGCACAAGACGCAGGAGTTAAGATCGGTGAAGAAATAACCTACACAATAAACGATAAAGGTTCTATAAAGATACAAAGGGAACAATACAGCGGTGGCGGTGGTGGTTTTTCTAAGTCTAGTACTAATACACAAAAATCTATAGAACGCCAGTGTTCTATAAAATCAGCCGTAGCTTTATGTAGTGCTTATATTAAGTCAGGTAATAGTGTAAATAGTGCTGATGTATTAAGACTAGCAGACACTTTTAATAATTGGATAAACGGTGCAGAAACAGAAGTAGTAGCTAAGACAGAAAAAGTAGTTGCTAAAATTGATAACACAGACTTACCGTTTTAATGATTTTAGAAGGAATAACGGACATAAAAGAAGTAAAAGACCTTTGTAATATTGCTACTGAAATAGTAGGACTAGAGCAAGGTTCTTTAACTTCTAAGTCAAGGAAAGAGCCGTACGCTTTAGCAAGGCAAGTAGTAGCGAATATATGTTTGAAAAACGGAATACATTTTGTTACAATTGCTAAGGTGTTAAACCGAGATCGTAGTAATATTTATCACTACCAAAAGAAACACGCAGACAACTTTAAACTTTGGGCACAATACAGAAACCTATTTACTAAAGTATTTAATGTTTATAAGGAAAGTAAAAAAGAGCAAAAGACTTTTTTAACTAAACAAGACTTACGTAGTCACTTGATCAGTAACGGAGTTAAAACCTCGACAGGTGAAGTATTTATTATTGTTAAAAGTGGTGTGTTAAAAACTTCTATAAATACGTCTTACAAAGACTTTAGTAGTCAATTAGAAAAGATTAGAATTGCTTTATTAGATTATCAATTTAGTTTAGACGTACAAATATGAAACCAAACTATTACGCAATACTAACTTCTGAAGTTAGATACAACGATAAATTAACCCCGAACGCTAAGTTATTATATGCAGAAATTACAGCATTAATAAATATGAACGGGGTTTGTTTTGCTAGTAATAAATACTTTGCAAACCTTTACGGTAAAAGTAAGACTACTGTTTCTAAGTGGGTTAGTGAACTTGTAAAAGAAGGTTTTATAGAAATATCTTTTACATACAAAGAAGGTAGTAAAGAAATAGACAAGAGGTATATAAGCATACTTAAAGGGGGTGACAGAAAACTAGGCGTTAGCCCCCTTGTCAAAAAGTTAAAGGATAATACTACAATACTTAATAATAATACTACGTATAGTAATAAGAAGCCCACTGTTGAAGAAATTAAACAATATTGTTTAGATCGTAACAACGGAATAGACGCAGAACAATTTTATGACTTTTACGAAAGTAAAAATTGGTATGTAGGTAAAAACAAGATGAAGAACTGGCAGGCGGCGGTTAGAACGTGGGAAAAACGAAAACAACAAAACCCTACATCTAAAATAGACCAACAGCTAGACAACTATAATAACGCAAAAAAACATTTAGGATTATGAAAACAAAGAACCAAGAAGTAAAAAGATTTTTTCGCAAAGGACAATACAATACTTTAGATAAAAGTTTGTTTCATAAATGGCTAAAAGAAGAAGGTTACAGCCGTTACGGTTTAGCAATAGACTTAGACAAAACACCTTTGACAATAGACAGGTATATGGACGAACCAGAACGACTTACATTAAAGCAAGTAAAAATTATTTGCGAAGAAACAGACGTAGACGCTAACTTTATTATGGACTTAATATATTAATATGAAAATAAATTTATATAACAAGGACTGTATGTTAGCTTTAAAAGAATTTAAAGATAATCAATTTGATTTAGCAATAGTAGATCCACCTTATGGAATAAGTTTCGAAGAAGGTGGGCAATACTTTAAGAAAAAAAATAAAAGCAAAGGAAAAAAATGGGATGCAAAAATTCCTGAAGATAATTATTTTATCGAATTGTTTAGAGTATCTAAAAACCAAATTATTTGGGGTGGTAATTATTTTGGTTTACCGCCAACAAGATGTATTTTAGCTTGGACAAAAACAGTTGAAGTTCAAAATAGGACTTTTAGTGAATGGGAAATGGCTTGGACTTCATTTAATAGTATTGCTAAATATTATAATTTAAAACCTTTTTTAAGAAAAGGAATTGAAGACAGAATACACCCAACACAAAAACCAATAACTTTATACGAATGGTTATTAATGAACTATGCAAACAAAGGAGATAAAATATTAGATACACATTTAGGTAGTGGTTCAATAGCTATTGCGTGCCACAATTTAGGATTTGATTTAGAAGGTTACGAATTAGATAAGGAGTATTTTAAAGCAGCAAAGAAAAGATTAAAACAACATACTAACCAACAAAGACTATTTTAAAATGAAAATAAAAGAAATAGAAACTTCACAACTCAAGTTAAAATGTTTAGATTTAATAACTAAAACATTTGTAGAACTAGGACAAGTAAAAGACGACAAGACTTTAGCAATACTTGCACAGACGTTATCTACAGACCTTTTAGAAGACTTTCCTAACTTGACCTTCGAAGACATACAACAATCGTTTAGAAACGGTGTTAGACATACAGAAACCTTTGTATTGAACGTACAAACATATTACAAGTGGATAAAAGCACACCGCGCGTTAATATGGAATAACGAAGGTAAAGAACACACAGACAAACGACTAAGATACAGAAGCCGTAAAGGAACGGGTTTAAAATCAATTACTAATATAAAAAAATTAAAATGAAAAAACAAAGTAAAATACCAAAACAAATTGAAGTAATGTTATACGCGCAAAGGTGGTGTGGTGAAAATGATATTGAATTTTACACAAAAGAAATAACAAGGTTATTTGTAGTAATAAGGCAAAATAACGAAATATACGAACTAGAATTATCACAAACCGAAATAGAATTAAGAGCAGAAGAATATAAAAAAAAAATAAGTGAAAATAAAAGAATATGAAGTTATAGACATATTAAGGAGTTTAAAGAAAAACATACAACCTTGCGAATATGAGTATAACAGATTTGACGCAGAAGACCAGAAAAACATATACGAAATAAAAGTACGATCTCAATACTATAAAGAAACATTTATAGAGTTCGACAAGTACAGTTACAATACAATGTACGCGCAAGAGTTCGACAAAATATTTATATATGTCGTTAAAATGGAAAACACTATCTACTTATTTAATGTTAGTCTTTTATATATGAGGGGTTATAACTTTAATTGGGAACTGAAGAAACTAAATAGAAACACAGAATTTAACCAGACTGTAAAAATACAAAAGATTGTAGGAGTTATAAACACAGACGAAGCTATATACACAATAGATTGTTCGTAACTATATAAAAAAATAGTAAAATAAAACTAAAATATTTATATTATTGAATTGTGAAAACTATAAGTAAATTAAAAAAGGAGTTAGACAAATGGTTTAGTTTATTTATTAGATTAAGAAACGCAAGTAAAGACGGAATAGTAGAGTGTTGGACTTGTGGAAAAACAGCACACTATAAGAAAATGCACGCAGGGCACTTTATGTCTAGGAAACACCACGCTACAAGGTGGAACGAAGAAAACGTACAGGTACAATGTCCTAAGTGTAACCTATTCGGACAAGGTGAACAGTATACATTTGGTAAACTTATAGACGTTAGGATCGGTGAAGGTAAGAGTGAAGAACTACAAGAACTAAGTAGAACGACAGTTAAGTATATGCGACACGAATACGAAGATATGATAAAACACTACAAAGAAAAAGTAAATGCTATTAAAACCGATTAGTATAAACTACCAACACGAAATAGCTTTACAATCATATTTAGATATGATAACTATAGGTATAAAAGACGTTACTAAAAACGAAGACAAATACAAAGACTTTATAGAAGTAGCAAATATAATTATAGAACATCACAACAACTATAGAAAAGACGTATTAGTACTTGCTAACTATCAAGACTTCATAAGTCTAATACCTACACATTTTACAGCTATGATAAACGGATATTTAACAGGAATAGAAAACGAAAAGAATAGAAATACTGTTAGATTATATAAACACTTATTAAGTGAAGAAGGGTATAACTTTATAGATAAAGTACAAGATCTAAAAATTGAACAAGATATATAAAATATTAGCAGACCTAAGAAGTCACTTTGAGAAAATGACTTACGGACTTACTACTGACAAGAACGAAGTAGACGAAGTAGTACAAGAGTTTTATTTATATATTCTACAAATGAACCCCGACACACTAAAAGGAATATACGACAAGGACGGAGAAAAAGGCTTAATAAGATACGGAGCAGTAGTAATAAGAAGAAGCCTACAAAGTAAGAACAGCCCTTACTATTATAAGTATAAAAAATACTACACAAATATAGATAGTTCAAGTATTAATTGTACTTACGATATAACAGAAAACGGAGAACTAACAAACCCTAAGAACCTTTACAATATACCGAACGAAGTAAATAACTTTCAGTATAAGAAGTTAGAAGAAATAGATAAACAACTAGACGATATGTATTGGTACGATCGTGAACTTTTTAAGTTGTACTATTACGAAGCAAATACATTAGATAGTTTAGCAAAGAAAACAGGAATAAGTAGAAACAGTTTGTTTACTACAATAGATAACGTAAGACAATTTCTTAAAGATAAATTAAATGAATAGGTTTTTTGTAAATAAAGAAATATACAAAGCTAGGTTAGAAGTATGTAGAGATTGTGACGAATATTTTAAACCGACGGGATCTTGTAAAGTATGCGGTTGTTTTATGAGAATTAAAGCAAGTATGGGTGTTATGGAATGTCCTAAACAATATTGGTTAGCTACACAAATTTACGAAGCACCAGAAGAAATACCTACACACCTTAAAGACGAAATAAAGGAAGTATGGAAACTAATAGACAACGGACGAATAAAAGACACAAAGAGTAAACAAAGACTAATAGAACTATACAATACAATACACGATACTACATACAGCGTAAATACAAATTGTAGTAGTTGTTTAAAAACAATGTATTTATTTATGCAAGACGTAATAACTAAGATATGAAGAAACGTAAATTACACTCGAAGAACCCACGCTACAAAAAGACTAAGGAAGTTAAAGAGTATAAAAGAGTATTAAAGAAAGTAGGCAAGAATTTTAAAATGTATTTTTTATGGGAAATAAAATAAAAGGTAAAAGTAAATACTATTACGAGTACGATAGGAACTTAGACAACGCTAAACAAAGTAAAGATTATCCTAAATGGGAAAATGTAACACCAACAAAAAAAGAAGATAGAGTACCAGAATACTACAAAGGTAAGAACGGTTACGAAGCTAGAAAAGTATGCGATAACTTTGATTTACCATACCACCTTGCGACAGCAGTAACTTACATATTAAGATCGTACCACAAACACGACACACCGATAGAATGTTTAACTAAAGCTAAGGCACACTTAGAATTTGAAATAGAGAAATATGAAGAACTGGCGTAACGCAGGTAGGAAAACTAAAAAGTATTACTACAAAGAAAGTATAATAAAAAACGGTAAGTTAGTTATACCAGAAATTATTAAAGAAGACTACGGTTTCGAAATGCAGTTTGGTATTCAAGAACAACATATAACAAAAGAACAACAATACTTAAAATATAAAAGATGAACGAAACACTAAAACACTTACTAGGCTTTTGCGGTGAAACGCACCCTAATTTATTTACAGTAACACTATTACTAATATTAGTTAGTTACACTTTATACAAAACGAAAAAAAGGTTATGAAGTTTATCTGTGACTTATGCGGTAACACAATAGAAATATATAAAGTTAAATTAACTGTAAAACAAAAACATTTAGTTTGTGAAGCGGCTATATGTTGTGATAGTTATATGGAGCAAGTAAGAACAAAAGAATACGAAGGTTTACCACAAATAAAACGAAACGAAGAACATTGTAAAAGCAGTAACTACGTTAAAGGATTAATGAAAGGTGAATAGAACACACGCACAAAACAAATACTATTTTAAGTGTATAGTAATACCATTAGGTAATTACTTAGGTTATCATAAGTTTGAGATGCACGAAATACTAAAAGATTTGTTTATAGCAGATACAAGTAAAGAACTTAATACAAACGAATTTAAAGACTATTGCGAACAAATCAGGGTATGGTCTATGTCGGAGTTTAATTTTGTCTTAGAAGAACCCGAAACAAATAAATAAGACTTATTTATATTATATAGTAAGATTGGTTAATCAATTTATTTCAATTATGGATAAAAGAAAAAATAACGGCGGTGCTAGGAAAGGTTCAGGTCGTAAGAGTAAAGCAGAAGAACAGAAACTAATAGAGAACTTAACACCTATGAACGCTAAAGCTTTAGAGGCGTTAAAGAAAGGTTTAGACAATCAAGAACAATGGTCTGTTAAATTATTCTTTGAATACTTCTACGGTAAACCTCAACAAAGAGTAGACGTAACAACAAACGACGAAAGTTTAAATATGCCACTAATAAACTTTATAGACACTGAACCTAAATAGTAAATATAATAATCTATTTACATCTAATTGTAGATATTACATAGTTACAGGTGGTAGGGGTTCTGGTAAGTCTTTTGCAGTTACAGTATTCTTAACACTACTAACTATGTCTAAAGGTGTTAGGGTATTATTTACTCGTTATACTATGATTAGTGCACACCTAAGTATTGTACCAGAGTTTTTAGAAAAGATCGGTCTATTAGGTTTTACGAGTATATTTAATATTAATAAGTCCGAAGTAGTCAATACTAAAACAAACAGCGATATTATATTTAGAGGTATTAAGACTTCTTCAGGAAACCAGACAGCAAGTTTAAAGTCTTTACAAGGTATTAGTTGTTGGGTACTTGACGAAGCAGAAGAACTAATAGACGAAAACACTTTTGACACTATAGATCTATCAATTAGAGAAAAGGGAGTACAGAACAGAATAGTATTAATACTTAATCCTACAACCAAAGAACATTGGATATATAAAAGGTTCTTTGAAAATAGAGGTGTAGAAGCAGGGTTTAATGGTATTAAAGACGACATCTGTTACATACACTCGACATACTTAGACAACGAACACAACTTAAACGAAAGTTTTTTACAACGTATAGAAACAATACAACAAAACAATATAAAGAAATATAACCATAAAATACTTGGGGGTTGGTTAGATAAAGCAGAAGGTGTAGTATTTGAGAATTGGAGTATAGGTAAGTTTAACCCTAACGGACTACAAACGTCTTGCGGTATGGACTTTGGTTTCTCTGTAGACCCTGATACTTTAATAGAAATAGCTATAGACAAAACGAAGAAGAAAATATACCTTAAAGAACACATATACAGAAACGGGTTAAAGTCACACGAGTTAGCAAAGATTGTATTAAACAAAGTAGGTAATAAACTAATAGTAGCAGATAGTGCAGAACCTAGACTAATAGAAGACCTAAGACATACAGGAGTTAATATAAGACCTGTAAAGAAGGGTACTATTGAAAGTGGAGTAACACGAATGCAAGACTACGAACTTATTGTAGATACAGACAGTGTAAATATAGTTAAAGAATTAAACAACTATATATACGCAGACAAGGGTTCTAAGTTATACGTAGATAGTTTTAACCACGCTATAGACGCAATACGTTATAACGTAATTTACCACTTAGACAACCCTAACGCAGGTAAGTACTTCGTACAATAAAATAGGTATGGTATAATAATTTCACGATAAGGATAAACAAATATATGAAAAACTAGCATTACCTTATACCTACCTATTTTTATTTAATAAACTAAAAACAACAAATTTATATTATATACTATGAAAGTAAAACTATTGAACGGTAAGAAGAAGTTAAGTTTTAACATACCTGAAAGTTTTGACGAATTAAACTTAGGAAGGTATCAAAGACTTATGGCAGTTCTTAAAAAAGATGAGGACGTACACGATATTGAAAAGGTTATAAGAATACTTAACTGTATTACAGATATACCTAAAAGACATTTGTACGGTTTGGATATGAAAAGTATAGGTAAGTTAGGTAAACACTTAACTACGTTTTTAGAAACAGTACCTACAGACGAACTTAAACACTTTATAGAAATAGAAGGTGTTGAGTATGGTTTTCACCCGAAGTTAGTAGATATGACTTTAGGGGAATTTGTAGACTTAGAAACATATACAGAAAACTTAGAAGAAAATCTACATCATATTCTAAGTATATTATACAGACCTGTTACAGCAAAGAAGGACGACAAGTATAGAATAGAAGACTACGAACCTAACGAAGAACGATCTGAACTATTTAAGAAACACTTAAAGGTAGAAGACTTTAACGGTGCTTCGGTTTTTTTTTACGATTTAGGAACGCAACTTTTAATCAATTCGAGGAAGTCTTCAATAGAGAAACTGAAGAAGAAGGATTTAGTCAAGACGGACTAACTAAAAAGTGGGGCTGGTACAACGCTATCTATATGTTAGCTAACGAAAACTTTTTAAACGTAGAACAAGTAGTAAAGAAACCAGCGTACGAATGTTTAACATTTATGAGTTATAAAAAAGACGTAAACCAAAAAATAGAAAATGAGTATAGACAGCATAAGATTTAAAAGTTACAATAACGTAATAGATACCTTAAAGTGTGTAGGAGAACAACACTTAAATATAAATACTGTTACAAGTGGTGACATCTGGACTATTGATTTAGAGAAAAACACATTGTTTCCTTTGTTTCATATTAACCCCGTAAACGTAACGGTAGGACAAAATACCAGATCGTTTAACTTTCAGTTGTTTGTAATGAACTTAGTAGAACCAGATAGTAGTAACGAACAAGAAGTATTATCGGACTGTTTAGAAATAATGAACGACATAATAGCAGTATATAAACAAGGAGAAATACTATACGCTTACGACGCAGCAGCAGGTGAAGAACAAAGATACTTTATAGACAACGACTTTACAATAGAACCATTTACAGAAGAATACGACAACGCAGTAACAGGTTGGGTTATGTCTTTTGCAATAACAGTAGAAAACGAATTGAATAGTTGTATTGTACCAATAGACAATACTACAATATGTTCAAAATAAAAATAGGAAAATTAACAATACAATTAATACCACCAAAAGTAACTTATGGACTATAACGAAGTAATAGAGAAACTAGAAGAAATAAGTATAGAGTTAGAAAGTTATACAGACTACCCACAAGGAGCTACTAACAACGCTAAACGAGCTATAGAGTATAAAGAAGAAAACGGTAGTAGTTGTGGTACTCGTGTAGGTTGGACAAGAGCAAGACAATTAGCAGATAAAAAACCTATATCAAGAGATACTATAGCACGTATGGCTTCATTTAAAAGACACCAACAACATAAAGACGTACCATACAGCGAAGGTTGCGGTGGTTTAATGTGGGATGCGTGGGGTGGTAGTAGTGGTATAAATTGGGCAATAAATAAACTTAAACAAATAGATAAAAAATAATATGGCAGATTTAACAACAACAATTACGGAAAGTGTAATAATTAACGGAGCAGATAGAGGTTCTACAAATACACTTACAACAACAGGTATAAACCACACTTACGAACGAGTAGAAACTTGTACGCACTCACAAACTACAACTATTGTATCTTTTGCGGCAAGTCCTCACTCATCTACAGGAGCTTTAGACAAAGACAACGCTAAGTATATTAGAATAACTAACTTAGACGATACTAACGAAGCAGAAATAGCTTTTGTAGGAAGTGCTACGTTATACCAAGTAAGGTTAAGGGCGGGGGCTACACACATAATATATAACGGTGACGATATACTACTAGCAGAAGCAGATACAAGTCCTTCATTCGGTACAATGGAAGATCTAGCAAGTATACAAGTTAGACCTATAACTACTAACGATATTAAAGTAGAAGTATTTGTAGCTAGCGTATAATGGCGTTTGGTTTAAAATACGATAGTTTAGAAAACTACTTAAAATCTTACGGTAAATATATTGTAAGACAAGCTAGAGGTATTTTAAAAAAAAGAGGTAAGAACGTAACGGGTAAACTATCTAAGTCTTTAAGGTATGAGATCGTAGAAACTAAAAAAGGTTACGATATACAATTTTTAGCTAGTAAATATGCATCTTTTGTAAATAAAGGGGTTTCGGGTACAGAAGGACGTAGAACGTATATAGACCAAGACGGTAAGAGAAAAGTAAGTCCTTTTAAATTTAAGAAACAACCCCCTAGTTCAGTTATAGAAGGTTGGATAAAAAACAGAGGTATACAAGGACGTGACCGTAAAGGTAGGTTTATAACTAGAAAGTCTTTAGCGTTTCTAATAGCTAGAGGTATTAAACGTAAAGGAATACCCGCAGCAAGTTTTTACACTCAACCCTTAAGCTATAGTTTTAACAAATTTAAAAAGGATATGATACAACATTTTAAAACAGATATATTAAACGAAATAAAAACATTTAAGAAATGAGTTTAGTTATAGAACAAAAACCGAAATACAGACTTATACCAGCAGGTAGTAATATAATTTACACACTATACGACGCAGTAACTATAAACCCTACAAACAATAAGTTTAAAATAAAATATAAAGCAGATGTATATGTAAGTAACAAAACTGCAAATATAGTTTCTAGTGCTAATAGAGTAGGAGTATTTAAAGTAACACCAAACGGTGAAGGTTACGGAATATTTGATTTTAGCCCTATTTTACAGAACTACGTAAGTCCAGAGTATACAGGGGGTACAGTACACAATACAAATACTGTAAACAATTCACAATACAACGGAGTAGACTATACAGAAAACACACCACACACTATACACCAGATAGACGACTTCAGTACAAATAGAAATTGTGTTAGATTTGTAGCAGTAAGGTTTAATATAGAAGCCGCAGACAGTGCTACAGGATCGGTAACAGAACAGTACGGAAGTGATACTATTGCAGACACTGTTTTAATATATAACGGTGTTCTATACGATACAGACATTTTAAGCCTAACTAGTAGTTCGGGTAACTTTGGGTTTAATTTAGATCAAGCAGGTTTTGTTATGAATAGTAATACAGACAAGTTTTTAACTAACGCACCGACTACACAATACATACGAGAAAACGACTATTTAACTTTATCTTATTTTAGTGAGTACGATTTTGATTTTGAAGTAGGTACAGCAGGACAAACCCACCCCTCTGTTAAAAGTATTAAGTTGCAATTCTATTATAACGGAAGTACTACAGGTTCTTTAATTACAAAAAATATTAACGCAGCAGCGGGAGGACATTCAGGCTATATGAACGACAGTAATGTTAAACTACAATTCGCAGGAATAGGTACAGGTAACTTAGTAGGAGCAGGTGTAACAATACCGACTAATTGGGACTATTACACAGTACAAGCTTTCGGGACTGTTAATGCTATTAGTCAAGAATATAAGTTTTACAAACAAACAGAAGACTGTAAAGAATACGAAACGATACGTTTAACGTGGTTAAATAAGTTCGGTGTATGGGATTACTATAACTTTACGAAAAAGTCCGTTAGAACCTTTAATACACAACGAAAGTCTTATACACAAATAACGGGCACGTGGAATACAAGCAGATTTAGACCAGACGGACATACAGGCGGTACTAAATACTTTGGTAATAATACAAAAGAAAGTATAACATTAAACACAGACTACATAACAGAAAACGAGGCTATTTGGTTAGAAGAATTATTTATTAGTAACGATGTTTATATATTAGAACAACGATCTACAGACAACGCACAAGAAGGTTATATGAGAAAGTATATAAAACCTACAACTATAATAGATAAAAAACATACAAGAAAAACAAAGGCTAACGACAGACTAATACAATATACATTTAAAATAGAAGTACATAAAACAAAGAAAAGTCAATTAATGTAATGAGCGTACAACTAATATTATACCCACAAAACTACGAAGGACAATACAGTGCAATTAGCACACCTTTTTTTACAGAATACGTAAGCGACTATAGTTTTAATATAGGTACACTAGGTACAGGTTTTAGTGGTAGTGCTTCTACACAAGCACAAATATTAACCTCTATGCCCGCACCAATAAATGTATGGCAACAATTTAACACTACAGGCGGTTCAGGAGTTGCAGACGCAGCTTCTGTTGGTAGTGGTAAAATAACAATAGATTGTGCAGATAGTGGTACAATAAGTTTGTCAGGTATATATCAATTAATAAGCAACCTTACAATAGGTTCTACTTATATAGTAAAAGTACAACGATTAGCTGGTACAACAGGTTTAACAGCTATAGGTTTATCAAGTCCTTTTACAAATAACGGTGTTTTATATACTCCTATATTAAACGCAGGTCTACCCGCTACAGTAGGTACGCATACCTTTACGTTTACAGCTACAGAAACCGAACAAGTATTTATTATAACTTATGGTAATAACGATAATACAAAACTAGAAATAGGCGAAGTTTCTATAAAAGAAAGTGTAGGTAGTGCACCAACAACAGACGTATTTAAAGACGGACAGGTTATTTGCGACCTTTACGAAGAAAGTAATATACCTTTAAGTTTATCAGTAGACGACTTTAAAAACGTACACGAAAAGAAACAAAGTTTTAGTAAACCTTTCAAACTACCAGCAACAAAAAGAAACAACAAAATATTTAGTAGTTTATTTGACGTAACAAAGTCTGTTAAAAACGATGTATTTAGTTTTAATCCTTATAAGAAAACAAAGGCTATTTTAAAAGAAAACGGTTATACGATCTTCGACGGTTATTTAACATTAATAGACGTAGTAGATAAAGATAACGAAATAAGTTATAATGTAAACTTATACGGTGAAACAATAACACTAGCAGACAAACTAAAAGACAAGAAATTTAAACATATTGATTTTACAGAACTTTCGCACACTTACGACAAGTCAAATATAAAAGCAAGCTTTGAAAGTAACGACGGTGTAAGTTTAGTTAATAGTTTATCTACAGATAGTTTTGCATATAACGCAACTTTAGGAGTAGACAAGACAGATGTAATTAAATACCCGTTTGTTAAATGGAACGGCGATACTGACTTAGACGCAGGTAATGTAACACTACAGAAACTTGAAGACGCTTTTAGACCTTTTATAAATTGTAAGTATTTATTAGATCGGATAATTACAGAAGCAGGTTTTACTTATAGTTCTGACTTTTTAAATAGTACAGATTTTACTAAACTATTTATGGACTTTAATTTTGGTGATAGTGCACCGAACCTAGCTACAGGAAGTTCACACACTCAAATAGACGCACCTACAGGCGCTTCTACAATTTACGCAGGCACAAGTTATACTACCATAATACCGTTAGCAACAGGACTTTTTTCTGGACAAGGAATATCACAATACAACACTACGACGGGTGTATATACAGCAGACGTAAACAATTTACAGTTTAATATAGGTTATGGTATTGATATACAAAATACAGACACTTCTAGTAGAGATGTTACTTTTAGGTGGTTTACTTCTACAGGTATAGAATATGATTTACAAACTATTACAGTAGCAGCGGGAACTACTGCGGCAATTTCTGGTTATATGACAGGTATAATATTAAATTCAGGAGAAACTATACAGCAACAATTTAAAGCTACTGCAGGTTCTGTAGTTAAGTTTACAGATTTTTACGGTCATACATCTGTCTCGCAAACTAATTTAGTAAATACAGGAATACTTACAGTATTACGTGGTGACTTAGGACAATTTGAGTTTTTAAAAGGATTGTTTACGATGTTTAACTTATTAGTACTACAAGATAAAGACAACCCTAGTAATTTAATTATAGAACCTTATAAGTCAGTATTTATAGACGCAGCAAGTCAATACATAACACATAAAACGGTAGATTGGACTTCTAAAGTAGATATATCAGAAATTAAACTAAAACCTTTAAAACTAAAGAAGAAGGTATTTTTAGACTTTGTAGAAGACAGTAACGATTACCCTTTAGGAATTTATAAAAACGCAACAGGTTACAAATACGGTTCTGAAGAAATAGACGCAAGTATATTTACAGGTCTTGACGGTGAAACTAAAGTAGAAGCAAAACCTTTTAGTCCTACATTTGTTAGTCCTATATTTGACGGATTTACTACAGAAATGACTATACCCGTAATATATAAAGGTAACGAAGACGGAACTTTTGAAAGTTACGACAATAAACCTAGAATACTCTATAACATAGGTAAGGTTACTATGTCTAACAATACATATTACATACCAGCACAAAATGGAGGATCTAGTGAAAACCAAAGTAGTTTTTTACAGTTTTCACACTTAACAGAAACACCAACAACAGCAAATACAAAAGACTATAATTTTAGAACAGGTCAGTTAATAGGTTCAATAGGTAACACACCTATAGACAACTTATACAATACGTATTGGTCACCGTATTACGACGAATTATACAACCCAGATACAAGGACGGTAAATATAAAGATATATTTAACACCAGCAGATATTGCAAACTTTGAATTTTACTATAAGATAAGAATTAAGAATAGAGAATATAGAGTAAATAAAATAGACTACAAACCCTACGAATTAAGTAGTGTAGAATTAATACTAATACCATAATGGAATTTAAAAAAGACTTTAAAATAAAACCTAAAGAAGTAAATTTAAACGGTTTAGTTACTTTTACAGACGGTACAAACGATGTAGTACCTAATCAGTTAGCGTGTGAAGCATACGGTTATAAATACGACACACTAACAGGTACTTGTATATCTTTTATACCTACGTCAAAACTAGACGTACAACTAAAAGAACCTTCTAATACTATTAAAGGAGTAAGAAACACAACAAATAAAGGTACTTCAAGGTCTATAATAAACGGTATAGACAACACTACAAACGGGTTTAACGAAAACTGTTTAATAAACGGTAGGAATAATACTATAAATAACGGTATAAATAACGCTACTGTAATAGGTAATAATGGTAGAGCTTTACGACAAGGTGAGTTTGTGCAAGGAGGTCGAACTTCTAATAAAGCAAATGAACCTCAAAGGTCAGTAGTACTACTAACTTGTAACACTACAGACAATACAACTACTAATATGAAAGTATTAGACTTAGACGATGAGTATATAAACCTACAAAACAATAGTATTTTAGGATTAGAAATATTTTTAACAAGATTAGAAATAGGGGGTGCAAGTGGTACAGCAGGTTTATTTAGTTACAGACATATACAAGCAGTTATTAGAGTAGAAGACGATTATACAACTACAATAATAACTAAAAAAAATATATCAATAGGAAAAGACGGGGTAAATGGTA
>VTLG01004505.1_pt1 | contig 19455 bp, 34 predicted proteins | sample 4694571 | NCBI WGS metagenome assembly VTLG01 (sample SAMN12604809, study PRJNA352737) | marine metagenome | biome: ENVO:00000447; feature: ENVO:00000209|ENVO:00000569|ENVO:01000036; material: ENVO:00002151; isolation source: viral sequences binned using virsorter ...
CGGTTGTTCATAAAATCCTGCGCCAAGTTTAGTTACCTCACCGACTGCCCATTTCTCTAATGGGTTAAGCGCACCATATGAACCAGACAACGAACTCATTATTCCTGGACCAGCGGTTGCTAGTTCAGCCATCGCTGTTGAGCTTAACTTTAGTCCAAGATTCGTGGCTGCTACATCTGCACCAACACCTTTCGCAGCCATCTCAGTGGCAATTGACTTCGCTTGTGCTGCTGTTATGTCCCCAGCTTTGACGAGTTTGTTTAATGATTGAGTGCCACCTATACCCATGTTTCGCGCTAACCCAGAACCTACATTTTGAAACAACCCTCCTATTCCTGTCTGACCACCAGCCATTGGTGTCCAGTTAGACGGGTTAAACGTGTTCGCCCAAGTAGACCCTTGAAACAGCGAACCTATCCCTCCGCTGCTACCAGCACCAACACCTGCACCTTTAGCAACATTACCACCGATAAAAGCAAGAGCCATGTTTTTGGCGTAGCCTTCTTGAGCAGAAGTTTTTGTTCCTATTCCTGCACCTATGGCAGCACCAACAGGACCACCAACCATAAATCCAATAACAGAACCGATTGCTGGGCCAGCTTTTTTAACGAACTTTCTTACACTTTTCCAAGTTTTACTTAACCACCCAAACTCAGGTAAGTTAGTTTCTGGGTTTATAGACATAACACCAGAACCAATAACATACTGGTTGGGGTCAACTTCTTCTCTGGTAAAAGCGGAAAAAAGGTCTTCTTTTAGCTTTGGGTTTTTCTCTAGGATTTCTTGCGGGACAACTGCTTCACCCGTTGTGGCATGAACAATGACATCATCACCATTACGCCCTCTTTCGGCTAAATACTCAGCAGCCCCGAGAATACCTCGTCTTGGCGAAGAATTCATTATCGTTTCTTGTTCTTGTTCTTCTTATACTTAACTGAACCGCCACCACCATAGGCTTGTTCGTCCATAACTTTTCCACCATGGCCATAGGCTTGTTCGTCCATAACCATGCCGCCACCTGCATAAGACTTTTTACTTTTAGACCAATCGTCACCGCCTCTAAGTGCTTCGCGTCTTCTAGATAATCCTGGCATATTAATATTCTCCTGTTCTAATCATTTCAGCAAGTTCTGAGGCACGCCCCTTAACCTGTTCTGCCCACCGACTATTCAAAAACTCATCTGCTGCAGTATCATAGTCTTCTTCAGACATTGCAGAAAGCGCATTTTTAAACAATCTTAACCTAGTTGCTCCCAAATTAAAGCAAATATCAATCATTGCGTCTCTTCGGGCGTCATTTAAATCTGTAAACCATCGATATTCTCCCCCCAGTTCTTTTACCACACGGACAATATCATTATTCAATAGGTAGTCTACTTCGTCGTCTGTTAGCCCAAGACCATCTTCTGGGTCCACGTTTCGACCAACACCTATTGTTAGGTATCCTGCGCTACAACGATAACAATGTTTTTCCACACCCTCGTGTCTTTTTATCATCTCAAGCAGTTTTTCACTCATCAGCTTTAGACTCCTGTTTGTCTAGTTCTCGATAGTATTTTAAAACATTTAAGACTTGGCGTATGTATCTCTTGACTTCTGCCATATTCGTAGAAAGGTTTTCGTACCCCTTTGTTGTAAGAGAATACCAAACATTGGTTGGCGCGTTACCCTCGTTTAAATCGTCCAAGTACTCCTGCATAAGTTCAGGATTCAACACTGTCCATTCTACAGGGACAGGGTTTATCTGATTAGGGAGAGGAGGATGGTACATAGGAGCTTTCTTCACAACAGTAACAACCTCAACAGGCTTAACGTCAGGAATCTCCCGATTTGACCCCAGCATGGAACAACCACTAGCTAGAAGAAGTATCAGGAATATTAATGTTTTCATCAAATTGTGTTTCATCTGTAATGTTTTTAAGATCATTTAACACTGACTTCGTACCGCGATTGATAATATTCTCTATCAACTTGGGCTTCCTGATGGACAACACATCCATAGAATGCCGCGAGAACTTTTTTCTGATATCAGTGACCTCGTTTTGGGCCACCATGTTTTCTTTTTGCAATCGTTCAACTTGAGAAATCATAAGCTCTTGGTTTGCCACAGTTTCTTTTAGATTCTCGTTTTGCTGTTCAATAGTCCCTTCGAGCAGTTTTTGGTTCTGAATAGACCGTTCTAACCTTATTTGAAACGAATCTAGTTCAGCTTGTGATTTATCGTAGTACATTTTAAATGCACCAACAACCGCAAAAAGCGCAATGCCCAACCCTATGCTGAGTTTAAATCCCATCTACTACCCTTTCTTCCATTTGCTTGAAGATGACTTAGTTTTGCTTGGGCTCCATTTAACTTTATTAGCCCACCAAGCGGCAGACATTTTTCCTTTTGCTATGTTTTTAGCATGACGAGATTTAAATGCTTCTCGCTGCCCAACTGTTTGGTTTGTTTTAACGCCTTGTTGTCCAAATCGAATAGTTTTCACTTTATCACCCTCTTTAGCCACAACAACATGTGAACTGGTTGGATGATTAGGTGTTCGTCTAGGCTGATTATACCCACTAACACCAACTCTTTTTAACCGAGGATCAGTTTCATTTTTCTTCTTCATCATTACACCAAAAAGTTAATATTGCTGGCAGCTCTGGCTTGCTGCATTTCTATTTTACCGTTTCTTGAAACATATAGCGTTGTGTTCAATTGTTCTACTCTTTGTCTCCGCTCTTCAACTTGAAGATCATCCATCAGTCTTTGATACTTCTGTTCTGCTACCTGTCGCCACGCTATCTGATTTACTGGTGTTGTTGCTCCTACATCCATTATTTAAAAATCAGTATGATCCCTCCGATTAAAATAAACGCACAAAGTAACCCTATGGCGGTCACTCCCATTATAAGCCAGATCTGTCTAATCATTTTCTTTCTAGCAGCAGCTCTAGCTTTTATAGCTTCCATTTGCCTTTTATGGTTGGCTTTTTGTCTTGCCTTAGCATCATCCCATCTTTGAAGCAACACTGGATCGTGGATCACGAGCATATCATGGAGTGATTTTTCCCATTGATCTCTTCTGTGTTTAATTGACTCCAACTTCAACAGCTCCTGTGAACTGAGATTATTGATAACCGAATCTTTCTTCTCACGCTCAAAAGAATCCAACGCATCGGAGAATCCTTGCATGAGCTCAACTGCTTTTTGCGCTCCATCACCAACTTCGTTTAATTTGTTGATGGCAGTGGAGATCGTGGATAAGATTGCTCCTGCTGCCGCCACACTTTCGATAATTATGTTTCACCTCCACACTAGGGTTTGCGAGACATATAGGCAGTTGCTCCAAAATACAACCCGATTATCGAAGCTTGTGAAAGAAAAAGCATGTCTGAAAGAGAAGCCAACGTTGAAAGTCTAGCTTCTGGTACAAAAGGTAATAACGGTAATAATGAATATAAAACCATGGAAGCCATCGCTACCCATGCTATTCTACGTTGAGAATCTTGCTTTTCTTCTCTTAAATCTAACTCAATCATCTGTGTTGCTCGTTCCAGCTCTTCATCTGAAACTGTTCCATCTTGGTCTATGTCATACTTAGCCCAAACAGAATTATCTTGTAGTTTTTTAACCATATTTAGTCCCAAAATTTCTGGTTACTTCCAGCCATAACTGGCTTACAATAAGCTGTTATGTTGTGCTGTTTGATGCCTCCTCTACAACGGACATCTCTGCAATTATGCTCTATCCAATATGCAAACTGTTGGCAACGGTGGATATCTCTAAACAACATTTGCTCTGACCCTTGTGCCACGTTGCCTTCTATCACTGTAATCAACATAAAGGCTAATATCGTACCCTTCATTCATCAGAACCTCTTACAAAGCCACCGTTATGTCGCCACTAGCTATTACCTGCACTGTACCCACGCTACCTGTTGCACTAAGCCCTGAAGTGCTGGGTGTAGATAAGTTTTCCCAATAGTCACCGAGCCAAACTTGCAACACACCTTCGTCTAGGTTCCAAATAACGTCGCCTTTATCAAATTTTCCTTCGTCCCGATCAGGAACGTGGTATGATGGAGTTGCGTCTGTGTCATAAGCGTTAAAGGAAAGCTCGAGTATCCTAGACAATCGGTTAAATATCTGTGAATCAACATTTTGACCCATCGCTTGTGGAAGTGCTGCTGTTAACAATTTACCCATTAACGCTGCCCATTAACTTTTAAGTCTAGTCTCGTACCACCTACTCTAAACCCTACGCCTAATCGAACTGCTGAGGTATTATCGTCATCTGACTCAAAACGGATTGCTGCTTGTCTTCCACGCGCTCTGAGGTCTAGTTTTTGTGTTGTTGCAGTTACCGTAGAGGTGCTATCTGTTGTCAGTGAGTCTCCTGGGAAATTTCTTACTTTCAAGACAAAATTAACTGTTTGATCACTCCCACCATCCCCAGTAAATTTAACGTCAGGAATCATCCGCGTAATCGATTGAAAATAATCCCCTTCACCTAAGTCAAAATCACCAGATTCAATATAGACATTGTCCATAGGAGAACCGTCGGCATCGTTTCCGAACTCTTGATTATACAGATAATAAGTGCTACTGACTTCCCCAGCTGCTCTTGGATACGGTTCAACACCAGCATCAAGCCAAGCTGTGCGAGCTAACTGTCCTATGCTCCAAACCTCATCAACATAGTTGTACGCAACGTATCTATCGATAGAGTCAGAATCTGCGGAACAATAAAACCATAGAACTTCATTAAATTGTCGCACAGTAGCAGCAAAAAATTGAAAATACTGTGAGACATTTATGTCCTCAAACACGTAGGCATGTACAGAACAAGGAACTGTTGAAACTGTTCCTGTGTAACGGTAAAACCCTTCTCTGTCCATCCAAAAAATACCAGCAGGAGTATTAATCGCTGCGTTGGGTGCAATAAGACCAACGCCTTCATTAACTAGGTTTGTGCCAAACGTGTACGGTGGTCCAATAAACTGTAGACTGTACAATGCGGTGTCTGTCCAGATAAGTGTTTCTTGCCTAGCCCGTAGCCCCCCTATTATCTGCGAACCTGAAGAAAGTCTTAGAGAACCAGCGGTGTTGGTGCTTTTCGGCTCCCACTCTAGAATGTTCTCTTGGTCACACCAAGCTATAAGCAAAGGGTCTACATTACTTGTTCTTGTTGCACCAGAGATTGGGTCAGCACCCAACACGAGAACGTGTCTATCGATATCCGACACAAGAACCTGTAACCCTACATTTGGAGGTAGATTAGCGTTGGTTAGATCTTTCAGTTGTTTGGCTCTTGTGTTGACTGTGTCTGAATTATCCCAATAATTAACAGAACCTGCTCTAACACAGGCAACCATATCCTCACCGAAGTTATCGATAGACCATAACCGTAGTTGGCTAGAAGCACTTAACGCACTAACAGAACCAAACGTACCACTGCTCCATGTACCAGAACCGAATCCAGAACCAGATACGAAAGTATCCAGCCCTATACTTATTTGATAAGCCCCAACTACGCTACTGCCCCCGTTACTACTATCACTAGCATTAGCAGTAAGCGTTGCACCAGTGGTGTCTTTAGCTGTAATTGTGTAGGCGTTAGCACTAGTTATTCCAGCTATTTCGTATTCTTGATTAAGATCAGAACCGCCTATGTTACCACCTAAACTAGAAGCTCCGCTAAAGGTAACGAAGTCACCCAAAGCTGCACCATGGTTTGTATCAGTTACCGTGACAGTAGAAGAACCGTTGGTAGCTGAGAAGGTAACATCTCCCGCGCTCGTAGTTAACCGAAGAGGCGTAACATCATTAAAGTTATCACCTTCTTGGATATACAACTTGACCCTTGTACCCACTCCAAGAAGTTTTGTACCCTGTAGATTAACCCAACCGTGTAGTTCACGACCTGTGCCCAAGTATGTAGAAGAGGTGTTCTTAGCCCATCCACCAATTTTCTCAGGGAGGCCTTTACGAAATCGAACTAAATTGCCATCAAACCAACCGCCCTCAGCCGTATATGCGGTTCCTTCTTTGTCGATTCCTGGATTGAACAATAGTTTTTGTAATGGCATAAATCACTTTAACATAAGTGTCGCCCAACCTGCTAGAGAAGTTGTGACAACTGTTCCTACAATTAACCACGCTCCTTTTTCCCAACGAGCAGCATGATTCCTACTTGCTTCTTTCAACTCACGCAACTCAACAGTACATTCTGCCCAGCGTTCACCACACTCTTTTTCGTGTAGAGCTATGCGCTCTAACGCTTCTAAAGCCAATGCTGTAGGTGTGGTTGACTTAACAACTTTAGTTGCTTTTTCGGGTCTTTTTCTTGCTGGCACTGTTCTTTTTCGGTTGTGCTTGTGGTTCGACTTTGATCTCGACTGGCTTTACCTCTGCGCTGGATTGTTTTGCTTTGCCTATATTTAATGCTGCAATCTCCAGAATTTTATAAAGTCTGGCAATCAATGCATCATCTTTTGGAGTATCTGTCAAGCTACACACAATACTTGCAATACACACAACAGATGTCACAACAGTGATGATGTCTGTAATAACTTCCACTATTCTTGCTCCGTGGTAACTGCTTCTAACTGTTGGGCATACCAGTTAAACGCTGCTACATGAGTATCAAGCTGTTTTTGATTAGCATTAATTACATTAGTAATCTGCCCAATTTGTTCTCTAAGCTCATCCATCCTAGCAGTCAACATTTCGGGATTGGGAGGAAGCTCGACAACCTCGGTTTCCTCTATAACTTCTGCTTCAGTGTTTTGTTCCGTCATCTTCTATTTTCCAAACATTTAAATTTCCAGCGACAGTGCGTCGTTCACCTTCACCCTCAAAAGGGTAAACCATGTGTGTCAACCAGCTAGGAAACATCAGCATCTTCCCGACTTCTGGCTTTACTACAAAACTTTGCGGAGGAGCTAACCGCTCCACATCTAATAAACTATTACGGCCATAACTAAACGCGAGGCAACCATCTGCGTTACCTGATGAGTTGTACATGCTGTATTCTGGGCTTCCCGCTGTGGGCAAATCTAAAATTTGTTGTGGTACTTTTGTCCATGTAGTACAGGAGACTCCCATAATGGTCTTAGTCCCATGATCGTGTATTGGATTATAATCGTGAGCATAACTGTGTACAGACCAAAGCTCATCAGTTAATACCTGTCTTTTACCTGTTAGTGGATTACCAGACTGAGCGCAGAACTGTTTAACGTAATCCATCGCCAAACCCTGAATCGTCCAATTAAAGTCCTTTAGCTCTTCACATTCGTGATCCATTGTAAGTTGTTGGCCGTGAGATATTTGTCCAACCAACGTACCCGCATGGCTTTTGCGTTTTTCATCTACCATTAGCTTGTCTAGGTAATCATTAAGTGTACCTACCATGTTTTCCGATAGCTGTGCTTCCAACATAAATACTGCTGGCAGCGAATGGAATTTATAGTGTTGCGGCTCCACTAGCTGGGAATCACAAAGTCATTGTTAGGTACAGGAACTTTAGGTGGGTTAGTGATTACCGAATCGTATTGACTTGCAAACACCGCATCCCATTTTGCTGTTGGGCAAAGGTCTTCCAGTTCTTTTTTAGTCCAATCACCTTCTGCTTTGGGAGTAAAGTTAGTGGTAGTCACATCCCCATTAGGAGTAGCGTGTGTTTCAGAAGCGTCAAGAGTTACACTTCTATTACTAGTATAGTAATCAGATTGACCTTCTGTACCCTGCTCGTACTTCATTCCTAGTTCCCATCTTACAACTTTGCCATCTTCAATGTATGGGACAGCTACATTTAAAGTTTTCTTTACAGACATCTATCGTCTCCTAATCTGGTATAACGTAACTTAAATTTTGAGTTTGCTCTTTCTCTGGGTTTGTGATAACCTGATCGTATTGGTTATCAAAAACCTCATCCCAAAGCGCAATCGGACAAATTGCTATTATGTCTGCTTTAGACCAGTCAGCCTCTGCCTTGGGAGTGAAATTGTTAATTGTTGTGCTGGGTTTTTGTCTAACCGCAGGGATGTTTTTGTGAAAAACATTTGAGTGATAGTCAGCTTTTCCTTCAGTACCTTTTTCATATTTAAAGTCTATATACCAGCTAACCACCTTTCCTTCTTCATTAGTGGGAATTGCAGTAATTAATGTTTTTGTAACCGCCATTTCTAGCCTCCTTTGAGCGCAGCTATTTCAGACTTTAATGTAGTAACTTCAGCAGACAATTCTTGGACAGCTTTTATCAATGGAGTAATAAACATTTCTCTTGAAACCGCTTGTCCATCTTGGCCTTCTTCCCAGCCATTAAATGTTGTATTGCCAACAGAATCCATCGCAGCTTTAACCTCTTGAGCAATAAGCCCGTGAATTAAAGTTTCTGTGTCTTTTTCACCTCTACCAATATTGACAGTTTCTTCAATAAATTCAGGGTCAATTTCAGAAGAATGTCTCCAATTAAAAGTAACTGGGCGTAATTCATTTATAAAGTTTAAACCTAAATCGTCTGACTCAATATTCTTTTTAGTTCTCTCATCCGAGACCTGAGTCCAAGTATTGTTTACTGTAAATGAGTTCCAAACATACCCGTTAGCACTCCCAAGGTTTACTTTATTGTCTCCATTACCAGTATAGTCGTAACCGATAACAATTTGTTTTTCTGCATTTGAAATACTGGTTTGAGTGTTAATTCCAACGCAAGTGTTACCATACCCTGTTGTGGTGGTATCCCCCGCATCATTTCCAATAAACGTGTTGTTATACCCTGTGGAAACAAGTTCACCCGCTTCCGATCCAATAAACGTGTTGCCACTATTGGTGCAAACTGCGCCAGCCTCATAACCAAATGCAGTTATGTTTCCACCAGTTGCGTGAGAGCTTCCAGCTAGTGAACCAACAATTGTGCAAGTGCTTGATGTGGTTACTGCGTCGCCAGCAGACAACCCAATTATTACTGTGTCAGTGGCCGAAGTAATGGCTGACCCTGCCCCTACGCCAATCGCAACATTGTTACCCCCAGTAGCCGCCCCAGTAAATGCCTCGTATCCAATGGCTACATTGTTGTTCCCACTAGTTGCTCCATCACCACAAAAATTACCAATGTAAGTGTTCTGTGTACCTGTGCTAACAGAAAGTCCTGCGCTTAATCCGATTGCTATGTTGTGGTTAAAATTGTTTGCACTTCCTAACGCATTATTTCCAATAGCTATATTAGAGCTACCTGTTTGATTTCCATCTAGAGCGCGAAACCCGATTGCAACACTGCTGCTTCCTGAAGTCAGGTCGTGGCCAGCTTCGTATCCAAGAGCCGTATTACCTTCGCCCTCAGTGTGGTTCGTTAATGTTTCATATCCCACTGCAGTAACATAAAGACCCGTGGTATTAGCACTTGCTGCTTTATACCCGACAGCGATACTCGCAGATCGTGCTGTTTGTTGGCTTAAACAATCTTTTCCAATAGCGACATTATTCCCACCACTGGTCATAGAACCGCCAGAATCGTTACCTAAGAAGGTGTTGTTTGACCCTGTATCTACAGCGTCTCCTGAACCATGACCAATCGCTGTGTTTGAGTTGCCGCTAGTAGCCGCTAAAAGCGCATACCTACCCACCGCTGTGTTGTAAGACGAAGAGCTTATTGCTGAAAGTGCCGCCTGTCCAACCGCAGTATTTTCTTGCCCTGAAGTGATTGCATCACCAGCAGCCTGACCCACAACCGTGTTGTCAGCACCTCCAATTATGGCTTTTCCAGCTTGCTGCCCAATAGCGGTGTTCCCTGAGCCTGTTGTAGTTGCTTTAAGAGTTTCTGAACCAACACCCGTATTGTTATTAGCGGCATTAACAAGACCGGACATTGCACCAACGAAGGTAGTATTAGAAACACTATTTCCACTAGAGCCAACCCCAGCTTCCGCGCCAATAGAAGTATTGTTTTGACCTGTTACGTTGTAATAGCCTGCCGCATACCCAACACCAGTATTAAAAGTATGTTCGTCTGCATCACTAGCTTGTGAAAATAATGTTGAGTCTCCAATTGCAGTTGAGCGATTTCCTGTATCATCGCTTCCAAGAGCGGAAGATCCAAGAGCAACATTCCTGTCCCCAGTTGTAATTGCATCTCCAGCCGCATAGCCAACAATCGTATTGTACTCACCTCCGGCAATGGCACCGCCTGCGCCACCTCCAATACCTACATTATATGAGGTTGTAGTGACCGCATCTAAAGCAGCGGTTCCCATAGCGACATTGTGATTTCCCGAGGTAACAGAGCCTAGAGCATTAATCCCCACTCCAGCGTTGTTAGCCCCTGAGTCTATGGCGTCTCCAGCAACCGCGCCAATCAAGGTGTTTGCTGTACCCGTTGTTATTGCTACACCCGCTTGATAACCGACAGCTACGTTGTAAGCTGCTGCTCCAGCATTTTGTAATTTAAGTGCCTCAAAACCAACTGCAACACTTTCACCATTACCGTCTTCAGTAAGAAGCGCACTAGAACCAACGGCTACGTTATTTCCCCCAGTTGTCAATGCACCGCCAGCGTTATCGCCAATTAAAGTGTTGTCAGACCCGCTTTGAAGCGCATCACCTGCGTTCTCACCTATCGCTACGTTATCTGTGCCTGTAGTCAGTCCTGTGCCAAACGCACCGCTACCAAGACCTACATTGCCTGTACCGCCCAACATATCCAGGACATCGGTTACGGCAGCACCAGAGCCAGCACCGTCTGTGGCAATCATCCTGATCCCACCATTTGGTATGACGACATTTGAGCCAGTCCCTTGTGTGATTGTTACCGTGTTGCCTGCAGAGTTTTGAACTACCCATACATTACTGACGGTATTAGGAGAAAATGTTACGGTGCACGCTTGGGATAAAGAACCTGTAAGTGTTAGTGCCAAAGAGCGGAAAGCGTCTGAAGCTCCTTGAGCCATTGTAAGTTCTACGGTGCTACTGTCTGAAAGAGCCTCGGTTCCTGTCCCGAATTTTTCCGCGATCATTTCTAAGTTTAAATTCGTGGTCGTTCCCCACGTTCCTGAGCCGTCTCCTGTCGCCATTTCATTTAGGCGAAGATCATTGTCATAACTACTAGCCATTTATGCTACCTCTTTCCAATCTGGTGTTTGACTATCGTCGATAGCTGTCCAACTCGGGTTTTGACTATCGCTAACCCCTGTCCAACTTGGATCTTGGTCTGTATCCACCAAGCCCCAAATAAGCGGAACTGTCGTTTCTGCCGTACCCACCACTCCAGTTGGCGTAACATTCGCAGTTCCTGTAATCGTCGGAGTCCCAAGACTTCCAACCATTTCTGACATAGTTGCCGAAATCGTGTTACTTGTGATGGCCGTAGGTGTTCCGACTGCTGTTGTTCCTGCCACGCCTGTGACAGAGACCGTTGCTGTGCCCGTGACCGTGGGTGATCCCAACGCTCCTGTGCCCGCAATACCAGTGACCGAAGTGCTTGCGTCACCCGTAACCGTAACTGACCCAAGACTTCCTGTACCAGCAACGCCCGTGGGACTAACATTTGCCGCAGCCGTAACTGTAATCGAACCAAGAGCACCAGTGCCTGATACCCCAGATACACTAACACTCGCATTACCGGATACAGAAATCGATCCAAGAGTCCCTGTTCCCGCAACGCCTGTAACTGAGACACTAGCATCACCCGTAACCGAGACTGTGCCAAGAGCCCCTGTTGCTCCAGGAACTGCTTCGCCATTACCCCACGTTCCTTCGCCCCATCCATGAGAGGAAGAATTCCATCCATCAAAGGCAACTTTAACATCAGCCACACACTATACCCTATGCGATTCTTATGATCGCGTTACTAGCATCATCTGTTGGAAAGGCAATAGTAAAGTCACCACTAGTAGATGTCTTATCTGCGCCAAAATCTAACGCACAAACTGCTCTATTTGCACTTCCTGCTGTAGTTGAGGAATTATAAATTAACGCCCCTCTTGCCGTGATTGTACTGCTAGACCACGTAGTGTCGTCAAAATCTGTGTATGCTGTAGTTCCTGATGTGGTTGGATCTACATTAGCAAGTGTATTACCACCAGCGGTATAGTTAGTGCCTGTAGCAGATACTTCGTTAGTTGTTGCATAAGCCGTGGTCGTTGCAGCCAAAGTTGCACTGCTGGTATACAAAGCAATCTTAAAAGTATTGCCTGTCCCTGTGGTGGTGGTCGTTCCTCCACCAGACCCGTTATGAAAATTGTGTATTCCCTGAAGTAACTCAGACTTAAAAGAAGTACACATTGCTGTCGTAATAGCCATTACAGTCTCCTTAGAATTTCGGCCATGTCGTTATGACCTTGTTTCATGAACTCATTATATAGCGTTGTTCTGTCACTAACAACTGCTTGTTGTAGCATCCCCAGTATTATGTGATATATTCTTGATCTAAACGCCTCAGCTTGTTCTCTTACTACAGGATCTTCTACTGTAGGAGCAATGGTGACTATCCGTTCAGTTGCTCTTTCTGCCAACTCTTCCGGGGAAAATCCCCTGTACTCAGTTGTGGCTACTTTCACCTCTCCAGCTGTTGAAATACCAACTTCAAACACTATCCTATTCCCCTTCGTCTGTCGAATCGAGCTTCATCTTGTGATTGTTTACCCTCACACCAAACCTTCAACAACACTATTTTCTTTTGGTATTCTTGTTCATAGCGAGCTTGTTCCTGAGGATCTAGTTTCATAAACTTGCCTGCTTCCACTAAACACCCATACAGCAATGCGTCTGATGCTTCTGTAGAAACATAAGTTGTTCCGCTGTCACCCTTAGTTGTTAATGAGTCAGGTCTTGACCAGTAATGAAGTTCAAATGTGTACCCAGCATCAGGCGTGGGTGCAAGCATAAAAGTGTCTTCGTCGAACTGGGCGTAGTACTTTGGTCGACCTGTTGTAGAAGCATTGGGTGTATAGTCTCTGATAAACGAAGGATGTTTTAGTTGAAGGTAATAATATACACTGCTAGAGATAACAGCCAAACTGTAAGAGGAGAGGTAATCGCTGGGCATCGCTAAATAGGCGTTTCCTGAGTTAGCTGTTCCTGTTACGTTTTTTCTCCACCCCAGCATCTCTACGCTTTTAAGAATGTCTTCTTCTGCATTCTGTATAAACGTATCTAGTGTGTTAACAAACGTCGTCTCAGAGTTATCCATATAATTCTGTATTGCAGTCTTTAACTGAGAATATGTAAAACTCATGTTGTACTCACCGTAACTGTGCCAACATTACCTGTCATTTCTAAAGGTTCTCCTGAAGTTGAGCCAAATACAATCCCTATCGGGTCATTAACATCAGTGGTGTGTTTACCTATCGCTGTTCCTTCTGCTGAAGTGTTGTTTGCGCCAAATGTTCTAACAGTACCCAATTGAGATAAAGGAAGGCTTTTTTCTGGCCGAGGTTCATACAGTGCTTCGGGGTCTACAATATGCCTTGGAGGTGTAAGCTGCGGGTGTTTAGGTTCATAACATTCTTCACAAACCTTTAAGCCTGTCCATTCTTTACGCATCTCAAGATACTTACAACGAAACCCACAACGATCACAAATCCCTAACGCATACGTGCCTCTAGCAAACGCCATTATACGCGGATCCTTGGTGTTATGTGTATCGACGCGCGATCTCTATCTTCGTCAGCTGCCCGAGCAAAACTTTCTTCATACTCAACTTTGAGGACACCTGCCATTTGTGGATTCTTTTTCATAGCCACCTGATAAGCAAGACCGTTAACCATTGGGGGAATAAATCTGCTGGGGACTTCTTGATCCTCTGCTGAAGCTGTAACATCATCTATACGCTGTATGCGATAGCTGATAAATTTGTCTGTTGAGTTTTCAGGAGTCGGCCAAAGATGTAGCTTCGGTGTATCTAGTCGCTCTACATAAAACTGTGAGGGTCTTCCTTCTGTCGTTTTAGTTGGGATACCTAAGTACTCGGAACGGCTTATCCGATCGATGGATATGTCGGTGGAGTCGCGCCTGATAACTGCGTCCAACACATCAATATCATAAGCGTTGAGTGTGTATGAGGCAGTGCTCTCAACTAAATCAAGTGTTACTTGCGCAACAGTCCACAGATTAATACCTCTATTCGCCCAGTCTGCAAACATGATGTTTAGTGATCGACGCGCTGTTTGTGCATCGTACGATGTTCTCAGTTCGAGACCAGCGAGCTCATATGCTTCTTCTATAAGCTCGCCAGTGTCGATACTGAATGTCTTAGTGCCAGATGTTGCCATTAAAAGCTCTTAACACAATCTAACACAATAACGTAGCTATCGTTCGAGGCTGCACCAATCGTAGTTAACAAGATATCTCCTGTTTTTCCAGAACCAGAAGTGTTTTGTAGTCCACCAAATGTACTAAAGTCCATGTGTCCATTACTGTCTTGTGCCAAAGCAATTGCGACAGTGTTGGTGGTGGCATCCCAAAACAACTGTACTTGTGTAAAACCTACGATAGAGTGAAAGATCTTATTGATCTTTACGCCAGTACAAGTAGCTCCATCAAAAGAGCGAGTAGCAAGCCCACTAACGTCTACTTTATTGACAGCATCCTCACCAGTGCTGTCGCTCAAGTTAGTTAGCTGAATAACCAGTCGCTTGTCGTCATCAACAATTGTTGTTGCACTAACTGCGTCTGCCATACTAAGCTCCTTATGATGCTACGTCATACCCTGTGATTTCAATAAGGAAACGTCCCGCTGTATAAGCAGCATGACCTGTGCCTTGTCCCACTAAATACAAATACTGGTCTGCTGCGATGTCTCCACCAGCAACCATAGTACCTGCGGAAGCAGCACCTGCATTGATAATCTGGGTTTCAGTTAAGTCACCAATTGCTGTGTCGTTAACACCTGTACCTTCAGTAGCGGAATACAGATCTATGTCTGTGCCACCACCAGCAGGAGTTTCTACACAAGTCATGGTTACACCAAATACAGTGCCTTGGTTAGCAGTAGTAACCTGCCCTATAAAGGCAACGCCATCACCGTCTTTACCAATAATATCACCAGCGGTTCCACCGTCTCGCAAGCCTGTAAGATCAATCATAATTGTTGTTTTAACAATATTGACGTTGGTATCAACATCACTCTTTAGGCGGTTAACCTGAGTAACATATACCGCAGCAGTGCCTTCAATACCGGCACTACCAGTAGCCTCAACTGACATTTTATCTCCACTTGTGACAGTTACTGTCCCAGTGGTAGCGTTTGTGGAAATTTGTTGGAATCCGTTTTCTGAACGGACTGGGCCATTAAAAGTTGTAGCAGCCATCTAGTTCCTCCTTACGAAAGGTTTCGCCCTAGAGTCTTCGTAAGCGTCTGCTGGGCCAGTCGCTAGGGCTAAATTTTTCCCAGAAAGAAGGGGGGCATAGCCCCCCTATTATCTATGCTCCAGGAGAGCCGTATACTCCGCGCCAGTCAGACCAGCCGAAGCTGTACCTTTCTCTTGCTTTGTATCGAACATTACCTGTTTCAAAATCACCTTCCATGCCAGTACTCATAGCAGTACGGACAAAGTGCTTAAGACCATTAGGTGCATCTGTTCTGATGAAGAACGCATCTGTATCAGTCAAATAGTGATTCACTGAATAACCATCAGGAATCGCATTCATGTTACGAAGTGCGTTAATATCATTATCAGCTGTAGACACACGTCCTGGAGTGTTGACCAACCGATCTGCAACGAATTGCAAAGCAGGTGGAACAATCAGGCGTCGCGCCTGCACATTAGTCTTTAATCCACGCTCATCTTTAAATGCAGCAATATCGATCATTGCATTCTCTAATGAGGTTTCATTAAGGTCAGCAGCAGTGCTAGGCTCATTGCTTTGATCACCAGCAGAAACTGTGGGGTGATCAGTTGTCATGAGCGGCTTTGCGTCGCCTCCTGGGTAGGTTGTGCTGAAACCATTATTTAAGACATTCGCTGCCTTGACTTGCTTAGTTTGGTTCATAGAACGAGCAAGAGCTTTCGTGTATCTAGCAGAAAGACTGTCATAAAGGTTATCCTCCATGGCTTCTTCTGTTAGAGAGAAAGCAAGAGCAATCGTCTCATGAGTGTACCTAGCTGTCCAAGTTTCTTGTCCAGTGTCGTAGGAGATTTGCGCACCTTCCGACTTGACAGGAGCCTCAGCAAAACCAGACAACATAACTTCCTCTTCGAAAGCTCGATCAGAACTTTCAGTGTCGAAAATCATGGTGTGCTCGTCTTCATAACGAGCGTACTCTAACCCAAAGAGAGCATTAAGTCCAGGCTCGAGTTCTTTTACAAGTTGAGCTCTATTAATAGCCATTATTTATACTCCCTATACTGCGAAGGTGTTAGTTGGGAATGTAAAATACGCCCGAGCATATGCACCAATAGCATTTCCGGGGTTATCTTTAAACCCATTACATAAAGCAACACCACTAGAAGTAGTGGCTGTTACACCCTCTTTAGAACGTCCAGTGGTCGCGCTTCCGGCAGTAGTACTTAACGTGTACTTATTACCGATAAAGCTGACCGCAGGGGTTCCAGCTGTGAATTGAGCTTCAAACACAATACCTGGATCAGCATACACATACGCTTCCGCGTCTGCGCTGCCTTGAGTTGCTGTGCTTGCTTCCCATACTTTTGAAAATGTAGGAGTACCATCTGATGCTGTGTAGTACACACCATAAAAAACACCCACTGGTGTAGACGTCGCTCCTGCTTGGTTAACATAGCCCGAAGAAAGAGTGACTACGTCGCCGCTATAAATAGCAGTTCCGTATGCACTTGCAATACGCATCTTCTTTGTAGCTATAGTTCCACCATACATATGCCATGCTGGAGTAAATCCATTTGGCGCATCTGTATTAGCCATAACTAAAAAACCTCTATATGTTAAGATTCAGGTTTAGAACCAGTTCCAAAAGCAACTTTAGTTTGCCGTTGAGGGTTGCTCAAAGGCATCGCTGGGTTGCTTTCTCTCATTAAGTCTGAATCCACTGCCAACATTTGTTGCTCGGTCTGGTTTCTAAAATACGCATTCCGCTCTTCGACAGTTTCTTCAGGTATCCTCGCCAGGACTAATCCTCCAACACCTATAACACCTTTATGCATTCCGTCTTGTACTGTGGGGGCTTCAAAATCTGGATACTCTTCAGCTCTCACAACCTCAAATCCTTCACGAAGACGTTTAGACATATTCGATCGGTCATCTTGGCCTAGTACAGCTTCCCGAATCCAACGATGTTTAAATCCTGGTGGTGCGGGTGGTGCTTCTAATGTTGATGGTGGTTTCCATGGCGTTCTGCGAGTGTTCTTACCTCGTGAGTTTGCAGCTCGAGGGGTTCGATCTGATGTGGCATCTTGTTGTGTCACTGGTTACTCCCTAACATATTTCGCGTATTCCTCTAGAGGAACACCTAGTTTATTCGCTATAGCTACCTGACTTTGAGATAACTTTACGACTTTATTGCGTGCATTTCTTGGTTTACTTTGCCTTGTTGGGCTTGCGACTGTCTGCACGGGACGTTCGTCAATTGGCGTATTAAACTGCTGAGGAAACGCATTGTAAAGCCTTTTATCTAATTCTTGATAATATTCGTCACTTTTTCCGTCGTATCCTTCCTCTGCAAGTTCTTCGTGTATTCCGAAAGCAGCATAAGTTTTAACCTTATCTTGTCCAAACCACTCATTCTTAGACGCCCATTCTTGAGCTTTTGGATCAGGAGGAGGTGGTGGTTCTTGTGGTTGTTGTGCTTGTGCTTGTGGTTGTGCTTGTGGTTGTGCTTGTGGCGCAACTTGATCTGCGGCCTCTGCCGCTTTTTTCTGATTGGCCACACGCTTCAAACTTTCAGACTCCACAGCTAATCTAGACAACTGCTCATTTGCCTTGATTATTTCTTCTGTGTCACCAGACTCATACGCTTTACGATACTGTTCTTTTGCAACCTCAAGTTGTGAATTAACACGGTTGTCATACTCAGAGAACATTGCGTTGTCAGAAGTCTTCAATCTTCGTTGAAGAGTGTTGTTTTCCTCGCGAACTTTTTTAGCAAACGCAAGGGCTTCTGCTTCTTGTCTTTCTGCTTCTCTTAATTTGTATGTAAGTTTATTGATGCGCTTTTTGACCCCTTCCCCATACTCCTCTTGTTCAGAAGATGGGTCTCCTTCCTCTGCGACAGTGAGTTGTTCTGGTTGTTCCTCTTCAGGTAAGATCAGTTCAATCTGTTCTTGTTGGGGTTCTTGTGTTTCTGCAAGAGTTTCTTGTTCAGGCACGGTTTTTCTCCATGTAGTTAGTAATCAACAGCTTCCGGGTCTGGAAGTACTGCTAAAATTTCATCGTCATTTAGAAGGCGCATTTCCCCACCCTCTATCTTGAATCTTGCTCCAGCGTATCGCCCAAACAAAATCCAATCACCTTTCTTACACCAAGCCCCTTCAGGAAATTTAGCTGTGTCTTTATACGCATCTGGGCCAACTGCAACAACATACCCCACAACGGATGCAAGGGAATCTCGTTCAACAGTTTCTTTAGCAAGATGTATCCCACCTTCAGTAACCGGAGTTCGGCCTCTGGGTAGAATAAGTACACGATATCCTGTTGGGATTGGTAAAAGTTCTTTTTGAGACTCGACTTTTTCTTCTGTGCTTCTTTCATCACCAAAGTTAAGTACGTGGTCTGGCACGGGATCAGTCATTTTCCGCTTTCTCCATGTTTTCTCGCAGGTCTATTATTTCTTGTTGTGCGGTTCGCAGACCTGATATCTCACCGACAACGCGAGAATACTGCGTGTAATCCGCAGCACCCCCGTTAGAAAGCATTTCCTCTAGCTCTACACTCCTGTCTCGGTATCGCTTGAGTAGATGTTCACAAATTCGAATATAGTCCATAAATTAAGACTCATAGAACATTAGACCCTTAGTGGCCGCGCCTGTTCCTTTCATCTTAATTCTTCGTGGTTCAGAGCAACCACTTGCTGTGTTGCCCATAACTGGGTTCTTATACTTAGACAGTTTGTCTTTACTGTATTTCTTCATCGTTTCTCCTTAGATTAATCTTACACGACCGCCATTGGTGTATTCATCAGGAAGTTCAGTCGCCTCGTTTTCTTCACCGTCTTGGTAAAAAATATTTTTCCCCTGCTCCATTCTCATTAATGCGTGGTCTTTCGCTTTACGCACGATAGATTCTGGGATTGGTTCTCCTGGCAAGATATTCCTTAACATTTCTACTTCCTCAGGAGATAGTGTTGGCACCATCGATGGGACATTGACTTCTTGCCCATTAATCTGCACACCCACGGTAAATTCGGACATGGTTTTCCCATCTCTTAGGCTAACCATTGGTCCTAGATATCCACGGGCAGACTTAATACTGCCGTCTGATCGGTACATGTCTGCATCTGGAGAATTAGGCATTACTCACTCCCTTTCTCCGCATCCTTAACTTGCTTAAGAATTTTGGCATA
>VTLG01009772.1_pt1 | contig 19455 bp, 27 predicted proteins | sample 4694571 | NCBI WGS metagenome assembly VTLG01 (sample SAMN12604809, study PRJNA352737) | marine metagenome | biome: ENVO:00000447; feature: ENVO:00000209|ENVO:00000569|ENVO:01000036; material: ENVO:00002151; isolation source: viral sequences binned using virsorter ...
AAATCAATTAATTTAGGATTGTTTTATGGTATGGGAAAAGGAAAACTGATGTCACAATTAGGCCTTAATTTGGAAGATGCCGAGGACATTCTAGCCACATATCATGGAAGAGTTCCTTTTGTTAAGCAATTGATGAAGGACACAATGTATAAGGCCGGAAAAAAAGGATACTTACGCACACTTCTGGGAAGACGATGCCGTTTTGATTTATGGGAACCCACTAATGAATGGGGCCAGAAAGCCTTACCTTTGAAAGAAGCGAAAGACGAATATGGCGAACATATGATTAAACGGGCTTGGACTTATAAGGCTCTCAATAGATTAATTCAAGGATCAGCTGCGGATCAAACAAAAAAAGCTATGCTGGAGCTCTCTAAAGAGGGATATATAGCACACATTCAAGTCCACGATGAACTAGATTTTTCCATCAGTAGTAAAAAAGACCAGGAAAGAATAAAAGATATTATGGAAACATCTGTTGAATTATTGGTACCAAGCAGAGTGGACATCGAAACAGGAAAAAGCTGGGGCGAAGCGGGAACCTAATGCCGTGGAACCCTGAACATTATATGAAAAAAAAGGAAGTTATAAAAATTCTAGAGGACAACAAAATAACTAATGTAATGAAAAAACAAAATCCGATAGCTAAAGAAGTTCGTACTCCTAAATACAAACAGCGTATTGTAAAAGATAAAACTGTATATGATAGGAAGAAAATTCTATCCGATGAGGAAGAAGATGATAAATTAAGATTTGGGGATCACTTATGCGAAATAAATGCAGTGGAAAAATTAAAATATAAATGACTAGTGAAAAACATTTAAAGCTGTTGCTACCATATTACATTAAAGAATATCGTAATGTTATTTCCCAAGAACTCGCTCACGAGATCATAACACAATCTGACTTAAAATTCTTTCCCGCGACTGCGGGAGGGGGCAAGGCCAGCGAGGCTCGTCGTTGCTATGTCAAACAGCTTGATTCTAAATTTAAAGAAGAAATTTCTAAAATTTTTGATAATGTTTTTAAATCCTACATTAAGGAATTTAAATTCTTTGATGGTGTAAAAATGGAAAATACCGGCTATGATCACATTCTCTACAAAGGATCAGAGTCCCAAGAATACAAAGAGCATGTAGACCATTCTAAATTTAACACACCACGAATTCTAACTTGTTCATTGATTCTTAATGATGACTATAAGGGAGGAAATTTTAGTTTTTTTGATAAGGAATATGTAATTTCCAGGCTAGCCTATAGTGCTATCGTGTTTCCTAGTAATTGCTGTTTTCCCCATGCCATTACTCCTGTATATGAAGGAGATAGGCATGTTATTATTACTTGGATAAATTAAGCCTTTCCACATCTCGTTTTGTCATATCCGACAGTATCTTGATTGTTTTTTCCATATGTTGACAGTATTTACACATTAACAAAAATACAACAAAAATGTAAGTTGCCGGAGGTAAAGTGTGTTATGCTTTGTTGTTAAAAAAGTGTAAAGTTGTAAAGTATGAAACCTAAAGTAATTCACACCAGAACATTTGCATGCTTCGATGACCATCCTATCGTGTACTACACCTTTGATGAAAATAATGAGGCAATATGTGAATACTGTTCCGCTAAATTTGTGTATGAACCACAAGAAAAAACCCATTCGGAAGAGATGCAGGATAAGATTGAACCCATTGACAATGATCACGTAAATAAAGTTCTAAAAGGCAGTGGATGATGAACATTATATCAGGATTTTGTGCGACATTGCTGTTGCTATGTCAGTCTGTTGTCAGTAATTTTGACTTTAAATATGATAATCAGGATGAATTTGTTAAAGGCATTGTTCAGTGCACGCAGGCATTTAACGCAGTCATTCCACCGCAACAGCGTGTGGTGGTTGTCATTAGTATGGCACAAGCTGCATTGGAATCCGATTGGGGTAAGTCACGCTTTGCTAAACTGGGCAATAACTTCTATGGTATTATTGAAACAAATCTCGAAAAGCCTCACATAACGGCCCTGGGCGATCCGACCATTCATCTCAGATCCTATGGACGAAAATGCGAAAGCGTGGCGGATTACATCACATTGCTTCATAAACACTCTCTTTTTGAAGAACTGCGGGAGATACGCCTAAAGCAGTTTATTGCAGGGGAAATGGACATAGATGCTAGGGTTGATGCCCTGCACGTGTACGCCATTGATCCGTTCTACGCCTACAAGGTCAAGGATACCATTGCATACTTGTATAGAACATATCCCACTATTTTCCACTTGACAACACCGGCTTAGTGCTGTAGTTTCCCACTTTAATAAGGAGAAAGTTATGACACTTTTAAAGAAAGATTTTGAGAGCACCTTCAAGGAAGGTTTTAGGCTCGGTCAGCGTTTGGTGCGGGCTAAAATCTTGTACGTGCAAGCAAGGGATGCAAGGGAGCTTGGCGATACAGTCATGGCTACGTTTTATGCCGAAGCTGCAAAACAATGGAGTGATCTCGCTCATAATGCTGGAAGGAAATTTTGCCCGGAAGGGGCATTAAATCCGGAGCAACCCGAAATTACTATCGGGGATCCAGAAAAAATAATTGACAGCGAGCCTGATATAGATCAGTTCGATGTCAGAAAGGCAGGATAAATTGAACATTCAAAAATTTAAATCGGTGGCTGTACGTCTTCAGACGTACAACATGCTTAAAAAGCTGGCTCAAAGGGACAACCGCTCCGCCGGTATGCAGATTACGCATTTGGTGGAAAAAGAAGATAAGAGGCAAAAAAGGAGAGCCGCGTGAGCGCGGGAAGAATTTCCTGGGTGATTGATGAGCAAGATTGGATGACCATCGTCAAAGTTGACGGGCTCGCGTTCCCCGCCCCAGCCCAAGGAGAGGACCCGGCCAAGTCGCGCCTCAAGCATATGCAGAAGTACAAGGTAGGAACAAAGATCTCACTGGAAACGTTTTGTAACAACACGGACTACAATTCCATCATGTGGAGCATTGTTCCGTCGAAAAGAAACTTCGTCATCAATGTCTGAGGGCAAGACAATATGCCCCAACTGCAAGGGCAACGGATTCATAAGACACAGCTTCGAGGCTGAAGACGCCATATTGCAGTGCAAGGCGTGCCATTCCGAGGGGGAAGTTCCATCGGAGAAGTTTTTTCCCCAGATATACGAGGACAAGAACTGGCTGAGTGAGTGGTCACCGGTCTATTACCAAGGCCCGTGCCTCGATTACATGGTTGGCAGCTTCCGCAATCTAAGGATAGTCGTATGAGAGAGCATTGGACACAGGAGCAAACGGACGACCTGATCCACATGATGAAAAGTGGACTCCGGCCCACGGACATCGCCAAGCAGTTGTGCCTCTCAAAGAACGCGGTGGTCGGAAAAATACACAGAATCCGCATCAAGTCCGGACTCGGCCCCAAAACTTCTAGGAAGAATCACATGAACCGAACCTATAAAGGCCCCGTGATCGGGACACGACTGTGTTTCATCTGCTCCAAGAAGTTCAACATTCACGGCCGTTTTGACAGGTTCTGTGATCCCTGCAAGAGACGAGGCCTATACGGTTGATTTTTATAAAAAATAAATTATATTATATTAAGGGATGCCATAATGGATCCCGTAAATCTTGCTTTAAAAGGAGATTATTATGAATAAAGCATTATCCATTTTAAACCAGCTGCGGCCAGTCACCATAGGGTTTGACAGCATGTTCGACCAGTTTGAGAGCATGTTTGAAGGCAACTATTTTAACAATACGCCGAGCAGCACCTATCCACCCTACAACATCGTCAAGAAGACGGATGAGCTCTACGACATTGAAGTCGCGCTCGCGGGATACGGGAAAAAGGACATCGCCGTGGATTACGCACAGAATGTGCTGACCATCAAGTCCGTGAAAAAGGAGAGATCCGAGACGGAAAACGTCATACACAAGGGCATTTCCCAGCGATACTTCGAGAAATCCTTCACCATCAATGATGACGTGGAGATCAAGGGCGCCGAATTAAAGGACGGATTACTGAAGGTTTCCCTGGAAAAAATACTTCCTGAAGGAAAAAAGGCCAGAACTATTGAAATAAAATAGGATTTAGGCTATAATTACGCCGTTCAATTCGACTTTACCACCCCTGTTCAGATGAAGAATCTTACGGGGGGTGGTATCAAGAGGAGGCGTTATGAAAAGCAACAAGGAAATTATGGAAAGCATAGCCCAGCGGGATCTGCTGGACACGATGCTGGCTTCACGGCTCTCGGACCGCGAACGAGAAGAATCTCTTAAACTTATGGATACCATGTATTTCAGGAAAGATTTACCTGACAACGTTATTCCATTTCCATTACACAAGGTGAGAAGATTAAATGTCAATATCCCTACCAAACAGCCCGGTAAGAAAAATATTTAGCTGCACTAAGTGTGGCGACATATCCATAAAATTTTACAACCCTATCCACGACCGCGTCTATACAAAAAATGAGTGGGAAATAATTCTTACAGAAGGCAGAGCAGTTTTAGACAAACTATTACAGAATGTAAGGGAAAATCCCGTATTCTTTTTATAATAGGGGTTTCCTATAGCTGTTTTTACTGAGAGAAAAATATTTTTTTATTTTTTATCAGAAATAGAGGTATCTGAGGTATCCAAGTGTCATCCCTTATCAGCTACCAAAAAAAGGTTACTTCTAACAATTATTAGAGGTATCCAAAAGTATCCTTTATAGTAAACCGAAAACAGAAAGCTTGAGTTTTTGCATTTTATGCAAATGTCTGGTAAAAAACACCTATATAAATAAGCCTTTATGAAAGACTGGATATTAAGTATATTAGAGATTTACTGTAGCAGAATAAGTAATTGGGCCTGGCATAAACGCTGGAACAAAGGAGGTACACAATGGAAACCCAGAAACAAACAGAAACAAAAGAAGTAACTATTTCCTCTGGTTTGGCGGATTCTTTGTTTAATCCCAAGATTACAGGGAAACAGAGAAAATTTATTATATTATTAGTCCATTCTGAGGGATTAAAAACTGCCATGCATTGTGCCATTGAGGCTGGATACGCAAAAGGATCCGCCGTGGTTCGTGCATCGGAGCTACAAAATCCCAAGATGTTTCCATTGGTTGCAAAAGCCATTGAAGATGAGCGAAGGGCCATTGTTGAACGGTACAAGTGCACCCAAGATCGTTCCCTTTCTACATTGGCAAGAATTAGGGATCAGGCTAGCACATCAGGGAACTGGAATGCCGCGGTGACGGCAGAGACTCGGCGTGGTCAGATTGCAGGATTGTATGTGGACAAAAAAGAAATTCTAACAGGATCGATAGATTCAATGAGTAGGGAAGATGTAGAGGCCAAGTTGCAACAGCTTAAAGAACAGTACAGTATCGCAGCTGATTTCGAGGTTTTAAAGGAAATGAAAAAAGTCGAAAAAAAGTCTTGACTATCTAATAAAGTGGGAGTATATACTAATCATGTGTAGCTGTAGCACATATAAAAAAAGACAGTAGAGTGAGTACCTTAACATGCTCAAAATAGGTGTCTGGTACTTTTTTTGCACCCAGCTAGATAAAGCTAGGATAAAACTGCAAGGGTGGCCTAGACCAAAGTCTGTGGCCAGGCACCATTAAAAAGGAGAAAGCTATGACGTCAAAAGAAATATTAAAACAAGTAAAAGAAATGTTAGAAATTAACACAAGGGTTAATTGGGATGGACAATGGATGGAAAAGGAGCCCGTGACACCAAATCAAGAGTTTCAGAATGTCTTGGATTTTATTGAGACGAAAGAGAAAGAAAGAACATATGAAAAAATATAGTTTTTTACTCAAGGACGGATTTAGGATTGATGTGAAAGCTTCAACACCTAAAGCAGCTTACAATAAATTAAATAAAATTAGCACCATTAAGATATTTGAAGTTACAAAAAAGTATATTGATTACGCAAAAGATAGTTCTGTTTATGGCTGGAGATCTTTATGAGCACCAATGGTAAAATTATTTCCCCTATGGATGAGGAGGAAATCTTGTTTTGGTGGCGTGTCAAACGTTTAGAGAAGATGATTAGGATTGAAAAGTGGAGAAAGAGATTTACCGAGATGCATATGTGGACGCAGAAGTTGGTGGAATTATCCAAGAATATTGACAAGAGGAGATATACTCATGGTAGATAAAAGAGATTCAATTCCTTTGGGTGATTGTAAAAATCACATAACTGCGGATGTTGACAGAGAGTGGTGGACGTTGATTATTGCTTCATTAATGTGGGGCAGCTGGAAAGTACTTCTTGTCATTATTGTAATTTTATTTTTCATTTTTTAATGAAGCCAGAGTCTAAACTTTGGCAGTTGATGAAAGAAAATATGCCAGATATATTTTGGACTCGTTTTGAGAATTGGGCTACACCGGGTGTTCCAGATGTTATAGGAATAACAGATGGAATTCCTTTCTGGGTGGAACTCAAAGTAATTACAAGTAAGAAGATTAATTTACGGCCTCACCAAATAATGTGGAACTATAAGTATAGTTTGCGTGGAGGCAGAAGTTTTATTATGGCCCAGACCCTCCCTCAGAGGTTACTCTACATTTTTCCGGGAGCCATTGTCCATTCCATTGCGAGTGAAGGTGCATTGGCCGAGCCCCATTGGTCATTCCCCCAGGATCCCTGGCCCGGGAAGCAGCTGGCGGAGATCTTCCTCCATTCTCCATTGCCCATTCCCCCATCCAGCCCTAGTCAGTAATAAAGTGGGACGCATCCCTGGGCTCACCTGCCTCCCATGATGATCTCCATTGTCCATTGGCGGAAAACAGCGAAGAATTACGGCAGTATGAGCTGAGTCTAGTCAACCAGGTAGCGCGCTGCACGGTACATTCTGCATTTCCATTGTCCATTGTCACCGTTTTCCCCCACTTATTTGTTATTGAGGTGCAGCAGCCGGAGTCCCTCCCAGGAAAGAAGGTGTTCCATTGATTTGCATTGGCTGATTTCCGCCATCTTCAAGGGTGATGACCGACGACCTGGTCGCCGCGGCGCGCAGCTGGTCACGGATCTCCATTGTCCATTGCCCGCGTTTCTCGGCACTCTACTGTAGTATAGTCAGGGATGGTCCCGCACAGGGACCGGCACTTCAGTCAGGAAAAATAAAACTTGACTATGGGATAAGATGGGAGTATAAAGAAATCTAATAATCAGAAATGGAGAAAGATATGGTTTTATCTGATGAAAATATGGACATGGTATGCGCTACGTTAAAAGGCATTACCGAAGCTCTCAATAGAAATAATGCAACGCTGGAAAAGATTCTAGGGCATTATAATTCTGTTGTTCCTCCCATGAAAGAGGGAGCAGACAGGTCTAACCGAATTGGTCGGGAAGTTGAACTTCAAAATGGCGCTGTTGGCGCGTTAGGAGGACATATCGAAAACTAAAAAATATTTTTTCATTAATTACTCCTAAAGGCGAGGACTCAACCCCTCGCCTTTTTTATTGTCCATTGTCCATTGCTCGCCTTCGGTGGTTGGTAGTTATAGTTAAGGAGCTGGTTGACCCCGCAGCGCAGACTCGCGTGACGGAAGTTATTTGTATTTTCCCTCTTGACTATAAGATAGAATGGGACTATACAGGTAATACGGCAGGCACGCCGCCACGGTGATCCCGTTTGAGATTTCGGGAAGTAATCAAAGGTTCCCAAGTTGCGTGCATTAACAGGAGGGAACAAGATGACACAAGAACAAAGACAACGAAGCTGCGCGGAGCTGGTGCAGGGAGAATTTGAAGATAGATTGAAAGATCTCAAGGTCACTGACCCAGATGACGAGAACTACATTGAGGGGCTTTGCTTTGATTACGTGGATCCGAAGACATGGCCTGATCAGCTCGAAGGTTTCTGGCGCTGGCAGCTGAGTTGGGGAGGACCGGCGGACGAGTTCCGGATCTACATTAATCCAGACAAGAGCGTCCACCGCATTGAGTACTGGTATATGGATTGGTATGACGGGGCACATGTCACATTGAGCCCGAAGGATCACCGAGACGTCTGGCATCTTCTTCAGGATAAGGTGGAGGCGACTTAATTTGCATTATTTCTATATTTTTTTAATAGTCTACATCGGTGCATTTCTCTGCTTCCCGCAGCCCGTCCTGGCGTTCACCATCCTGGCGACCGCCGGGCTCATGAACCTGGTGGACTGGACTACGATTCCGTGGTCGCCTTGACTCCATTCCATTGCCCATCGGGTGAATTTCCCTTGTCTATAGTATAGTTAGGGATGGGCCCGTCGGCGGGAACCTGAACTTCAGTCGGGAAAAATAAATAAATTATTTTATTGACAAATGAAGTGGGATAGTATACAAGGGATATAATTAATAGAAAGTCGAAAGGATATAAAATGACAAAAGCTGTTAATATATTAAGTGTTTTAGAAAAAGCTCATCAAGGTAGAAACATGAGTAAAAAAGCTAAAATGCAAATTGCTGATGCTTATGGCAGAGCATTAATAATGCAAAAGATAATCGCTGACTTCATAAAAGTAAATCGTGAGTTATTAATTGATATGGGTATTAGCGAAAATGCCAACCTTTTACATGGCAAAGATTACTCCTTGCATATTTCCCAAAAGATTGGTGCAAAGATTGATACTGCTTTAGTAAAAGAAAAACTTGGCGAGTTGGAATACCAACGTTGCAAAGTTCCTACACAATATAAAACTATTCAAGCTATGCCACTTAATGATAATCAAGTGGAAGTTGATAGTTCCAATTCAATTAAAACTATTTCAGATTTTCAATTAGCTGTTTAATCAAACAATTCTGGTGGAAAAGGGCAAAGGAAACTTTGCCCTTTTTTTATGTCCATTGCATTATGGTTTAGGAAAGTTCGCCTACCTTAGTATTATAGTTACCAATGGAGATGACTCGGGTGATGGCAGTCAGTTCCATTCCATTGTGTTTTGGGCGAGTTCGCCTGTAATGGTTATATTTAACCGGGAACCCCGGAAAACGGATCTCATATCTCAACGAGGTTGAGGTTGTAGATAGGTCGCAGTATGATTGTACCTCTAAAAAAGTGGGCAAAAAAGATTGTCATACTAGTATTATTAATTTGACTATAAAATAAAATGGGAGTAATAAGGTAGATAGAAAGAGAGGTCATAAATGCCAGATAACAATAATGACTTACACAATAGATTAACAGTTTTAAGTCAAACAATTGGTTTAAGACAAAACACTCAACCTACTAATCCTACTAATACTCAAGTTGATACTCCAGAGAGTATTACTATTAACTTGAATTGGAAAGCACTCTATAAATGGTTAGAGTCAGAGGTTGAGGAATTAATACTTAATCCTAATGCAAGTGCAGAGGTTAAGGCTTGGGCAGAGAATTTAATTGCTAATGGCCAAGCTAAAATGAGAGAGTTTCAAAATAGATAACTAAAGTTTCCAGTACTGGACTGGCAGAAGGGCAGAGCAATCTGCCCTTTTTTTATGCCTGAATTACAGGGAATCACCTGCTTCCTCCAGGCTTTAGGTACTTACGATCGACTTCAAACACCAAATCCAGTATGTTAACACCCCACCACCCCCTAAATGGGCCGGTCGTCTGAGAGTTTTCCTTTAGTGGAGAGTTTTACACGAACAGAGATTATGTTATAACTTTTTTATGATTTCAAAAACAATTCCAACCGACTTATTAAAATACGAATTAAGGAATCTTCAAATCAAAGTGGCCAAGGAGTCCCGTTCCTCCTTTCTAACTTTTGTAAAAAAAGTATGGCCTGAGTTTATTGTAGGTTCACATCATCGTATTATTGCAAAAAAACTTGAAGCTGTTTCACGTGGAGAGATTAAACGCTTAATTGTTAATATGCCTCCTAGACATACCAAATCAGAGTTTGCTTCTAATTTGTTTCCTGGTTGGATGATGGGGCTAAACCCTAAATTAAAAATTATTCAAACTACACATACAGCGGAGCTTTCCTATCGATTTGGTAGAAAAGTGCGTAACCTTTTTGAGCACCAGGATTTTAAGGATGTTTTCCCTGGTGTGACTTTATCACAGGATTCAAAGGCCGCGGGCCGTTGGGAGACAAACAAGGGCGGTGAGTACTTTGCCGCTGGAACGGGGGGCGCGATCACCGGTCGCGGAGCCGATCTTCTTGTCATTGACGATCCCCACTCCGAGCAGGACGCACTAAGCGAGACGGCGCTGGACAACGCATGGGAATGGTACACCTCAGGACCGAGGCAGAGGCTTCAGCCTGGCGGTACCATCGTGATTGTCATGACGAGATGGAGCATGAAGGACTTAACGGGGATGCTTTTAAGGGCTCAGAGCGAGCCGAAGGCGGACCAGTGGGAGATTGTGGAATTTCCCGCCATTCTCAAGGACAAGCCGATGTGGCCTGAGTACTGGAATCTTAAGGAACTGGAAGGCGTGAAGGCCTCCCTGTCCGAGCAGAAGTGGCAGGCCCAGTGGCAGCAGAATCCGACGAGTGAGGAAGGATCGATCATCAAGCGGGAATGGTGGAAGATGTGGGCGAAGGAGAAGATTCCGGATCTGATTCATATTATTCAGAGCTATGACACGGCCTATTCAAAAAAGGAAACGGCGGACTTTAGCGCCATAACCACGTGGGGCGTCTTCAGGCCCTTGGAACACGGACCGCCTCACCTGATTCTCGTTGCGATGCGCAAGGGACGGTGGGACTTTCCCGAACTGAAAAGAATCGCGCTGGAACAGTACAGGTACTGGGAACCCGAGACAATCCTGATTGAGGCGAAGGCCAGCGGACTGCCGCTGACGCACGAGCTGCGCCAGGTGGGCATTCCCGTTGTGACCTACACGCCGAGCAAGGGACATGACAAGCACGTCCGCGTCAACTCGGTCGCACCGCTCTTCGAAGCGGGGCACATATGGTGTCCGGACGAGAGATGGGCGGAGGAAGTGATTGAAGAATGCGCCGCTTTCCCTTATGGTGAGCATGATGATTTGGTTGATTCAACCACGCAGGCTCTCCTGCGCTTCCGTCAGGGAAATTTTATACAGTTAGATTCAGACTACAGGGATGAGCCGATGTACATTGAACCAAGACAGTATTACTAATGAAAATATTTTGGATAATAACGGAGAAAGGAATTCAATGGGGACCGGAAGTCTGGAGGGTTCTTAAGGATATTTGGAAAATTAAAGCTGATAAGGTGCTGAATGACACCCAGAAGATGAACAAGATCTTCAATAAAAAGGCGCAACTCGCGGAAGACGTCTTTAAGCAGGAGGGTGCCAACATACCTGAATTGCGGGACGCGTGGGGCAAGTTGCTTGTAGAAAACGGCGTCGTGAAAAGTGAAAAAGCCGCAGCCAATGTTGTGAACTTGAATGACAAGCAGAGACGCGTGGAAAACATAAAAAGAAAAGTATCAGGAGCTGCACATCGAGGTCTGGATGAGCTTAAAATTATTGATGATGAAGCTGTAACAAATTTTAAAGAAGCGGGGCGACTTGTACAGGCGGGTAAACTAAGCCAACTGTACAAGGGAAGACCTGCGACTAGGACTGCGGTAACGGAGGCTGAACGTCAAATGAGAAAGTTTTTACGGAATAGGGACAAGTCCATTGAGTACTTCAAGGACATCATCAAGGCGATGGATGAGAATCCGTTTTTGTCGGTGCCACAAGCAGCGATGACATCAAAGCAGTATTCGCCGACGCTGGCGCATAATTGGAGACGTCAGTTTGAAAAATTTCTACCCACCTTGGAGAATCCCGCCGAGTATAACCAGCAGATTAGGATTTTTAATGAAATATTGAAAAAGAAAAATAAGCCCCCGATAAAAATAGAGGATGATTATGCGCTTAAGAATATTGTCCAGCGATTGAAAGAGGAGACAGCGGTTATGGATGAGGCGAGAGAGGCTAGTAAAATCTTAGCAGATACGCAACTTTATGCTCGCGCTGGAACAGGTGAGCTGAAGGATATCAGCGCAAGTGGACTTTTTACCACAAAGCCGGGGGAGACAACAGCCAAGGCGGCCATTATCACGCAAAAGGCTAAAAAGCATTTAGAGGCGCTTGAGTCCTCATTTGAGAATAAAATAATAAGCCAAGCCAAATATAAGAAGGAGAAAGAAAGACTTGCAAAGAGAATTCAAAAAAATGTTTCATTTGATTTTCCCGTGGAGGGGGAACATCAAATGGAAGCGATTACCAAAGATATACTGAAAAAGGCGGGTCTGGTGGATATTGCCAAGAAGTTTAAGATGGCCAGCGCCATCACTACTCCTAAAAGGAACATTATTAAAAGGGATGTTACAACCGCTATTCAAAGGCAATTAATTTTAAAGGACAGGCACATTAAATCAGGAATGCCCACTTCAGAGCTGATTGTAAAATTAAATAAAGCTGACGATATTATTAAAGAGGGAACCACCAGGCTGGACGAGATCGGTTTATCCACGGCCGTATGGAATCCCAACAGAGGCCGTGTGCAATATTACGGAGAAGCTTTCACCACTCCTACGGAGCTGAAAGTGTCTGTCGCGGATTTAGGTCTTAAAGATGGGGGTTTCGCTTCGATTGAAGAAGTGATAGGATATAATAATGGCTGATGATGTAGATATTTTTGAAGAACAGGAGACTGTAGAAGAACCGGGCGTGTTGGGGAAAATTAGTGAATTCCTGAAAAAGGACATTCGTGTAAAACCCGAGTTCTGGGGACAACGCGAGTTGACGGACTGGGAAGCATATCAAAATCAGAGAGATTCCCAACAGGCGTTAGAGGGAGGCGTCACTGAGTTTTTTGCTGATATGTTTGAAAGCGCCGCCAATCCTGTTAAAAAAATAGCAGGAGAAGACTGGGAACCAGGAACGTTTGCGGAGCTTGATGAAGTTATCGCGGATCCTGAATCATCTACTGGTGAGCGAGCATCCGCCTATGCGCAATCCGTTCCCCGATTACTCTTGAATATTACAGAAGGTCTTTTTGGTCATACGGCAAAGCATTTTAGAGAAAGAAGCGAAAGATATAAGGAAGGTATGACGACGAACGAGATCATAAAACAGGAAATCGCTGAAATGAATGAAGGAATGGGAGGACCCTTGACCAGCGAGGATTTTAAAGACATCGGTCTTAAATCTAAAGTTACAGAACTTCCTTGGAAAAAAATGTTGACCGTTGGTGGTAATTTTCTTCAGGAGTTTCTGCCGGTTCTGGAACCGTTATGGTTAACACAAGGATACGGCGTAAAAGGAATGATTAATTATTTTAGGAATCCAAAACACCCAATGAGATCTAATGTGATAAATACGTTGGCGGCAACAGCAAATATTAATAAAGAAGAACTAGAAAGAATGGCAGACTATATAGCGGAGCAATCTAAAAGTCATGAAGGCCCCAAAACAATAGACCCGACTGGAGAGGTGGACGAGATCATAAAAGGATGGATGGATAATGAAGATATTGTATTATACGGTGAAGAGACATCACCTGATGTAAGTCCACCACCTGGTCTGGCTTTAGGAGGAGATCCTGGGGAATTAAGCTCAGGAGTAGCAGGAGATGACCCTTATTTTGATTTAAAGGAATTAGACGTCGGGCCGGAATTTGAAAGCTGGGAAGATCTGGAGGGAATTTTTGAAGAAACTAAAAATCGTCCGAGTAAAACGGACGTTTTTCAAGCGGCGAAGGACGAGGGCTATGAAGAAGTGCAAGTGGCCAATCTTTTAGGAAAAGTTCCTATCTGGGCTGTGGCCGGCGTGGAGAAGGCCAAGATCCTCGCACAGAATTTAACTAAAAATGAAAAAAGTATTCTAGGGACAATCAGCGAGAAACTGGGCTTGAGCAAAAAGCCGGTGGAAACTGATGCAGGAGTAAAATGGTCTGCGGAGGAGGTTGCTGACGTTGCTACGACCACGGCGGTGAAGAAAAAGCCCGTGAAGCCTATTTCAGATTCTCCCGAGGCGACCGAGTCGCTGTTTTATTCCAATGTGGAAGCGAAGATGATGGATCCCAACACGCCGGAGAGTTTCGCGACAGCCGACGAATTGTTTAAGTTTTTACACACGCGTGGAATTTCCAAACCGGAACTGGCGGACAATATTTTATCGCGCTACGTTGCAATGGCGGAGAAGAACGGAACGCCTTTAATCAAGAATGAAATGCTGGAGATTATTAGGCAGTCCCCGATGCGTAAGGTGGAAACCGTCAATTATGGATGGCTTGGAGACAAGGAGGCGAAGTACGCCGATGGCAACATGGAAAGGGGATTCATTCCCGGTTCATACCGTGAATCCGTTTTGTATCTTGATCCTAAACACATTCCTCTGGATCCAGGAAAGCTTTCAACGTTTGAAGGACCAACTCACGGTTTCAGTGAGAGGTACGTGATCGGTTGGTCGCGACTCTCAGACCGCAAGGCGAAGCTTCCCGTTGAAAAAGGAATTATGACGACCATTGATCCAAAGAAGATGAAATTACTAGACAAAAATTTACAGAAAATAGAAAGACAAATTATAGGGCTTGAGTCCTCGGCGGCGAGGAAGCTTAAGCGCGAGGGGGCGGCGATATTTGATGATGTGGATAATATGGACCCAGTGGATATACGTGAAAATCTGCGTTTCTTTGAAGAACAACTTAAAGAAATAGACGAACCTCTCTACAATCAGATTTTACAGTTTAGAAATAAAATTGAGGCCGACACAATTCAATTGAATAAAATGAAAGAGGCTACAAAGGGAGCCGAGGTCCGTGTCACGTTCGCCGATGAGATTCAATCCGATGTCTTGCAGAACGCCAAGAGAATGGAGGAAAAGTTCAAGGAGGCCCTGGGGGATCTTATAGACAAGAATAAGATATTCAGGGATCAGGAAATGGCGAGAGAGGCAAGGGGGTATGGAGGACGCTTCAACAACATGAACCCCGAAGTCGCTGAGTATTTTATTAAAAACAAAACCATCTTTCGTCCCATCTTTCAGACCGCGCAGGAGATGCAGATGTTCATGGATGAGTTCGCCAAGACACAGCAGATTTTCACGGAGCTGGCGGCGGCAGGAAAGTGGCCGTCCAAGGAGCTGATGAAACGAGCCGAGGCTGCACGGGTAACGGAAACAAAAATGCTGGGTGAATTAGAAAAGTCATTGAGTCAAGAATCAATGAAGATCTTACAACCCAATGTTCCGTTCAAGGACAGAAACGAGTGGGGGGAAGTGTTAATTAAAAGGGATCTATATGCGGCGGCGGAAAGACTGTTTGCCGAGAAGGCCGATGGTGCGGCGACCTGGTACGCCATTTCACCAAGCAAACTTATTAGAGATCGTTACGGTCAGGCAGGAGACGTTTCCGTTCCGATTTCCCAAAGGACAAAGGACATGAAAGGAATAGGAATGGATGAATTTTATGGAGGTCCCAACGCCGTGGCACCAAAGACGTGGCAGATTGTGGATCGCGATGGAAGATTAATAAAAGGAAAATTCGCTTCCAAGGATGCAGCAAGATCAGAATGGTCACAGATGCCAGACAGAGTATCCTTTCAAATTAAAGAAGCGGAACCAAAACATTACACTTCCGTATTGGAAAAAGCATTAATACGTGCGGCCAAGGAAAATAATTCAGAAGTAAAAAAAATTAAAGTAAAAACTGGACAAAATACATATACTGAATCTTTTGCTATAAAGTTGACACCGGAAATGTTATTACCGCATAAAACTCATAGAAAAGATGGAGGTATGGTGTATACTCCTGAGACAATTGATATATTTGAGGCAGCATAATGGCAATTGACAGACCTATTGGATTTACTCCCAACCCGCCACCAGGATTTCCTGAAGAACAGGAAAAGGCAATACAGCAAATGGTGGAAATGCAAGTAGAGGATGGAACTCGACCTGATATAGAATTACTGGAGGACGGAAGCGCTATTGTGGGAGAGCAGGAACGACCTATTGAAACCAGTTTCGACATGAATCTGGCTGAAGTTCTGGAAGAGTCACAATTGGGAAGAATATCCAGCGAGCTGCGTGAAGCTTTTGAGGACGATAAGGCGTCACGACAGGAGTGGGAAGACACCTACAAAAAGGGACTCGATCTTTTAGGATTTAAATATCAGGAACGAACAATGCCTTTTGCGGGAGCAAGTAGCGTCACGCACCCTATGCTATCTGAAGCAATTACACAATTTCAAGCGCAAGCCTATAAAGAATTATTGCCAGCAGGAGGACCGGTTAATACACAAATTCTAGGACACATTACCACTCAAAAAGAGGATCAGGCTCAAAGGGTGAAGGACTATATGAATTATCAAATTTCCCATGTTATGGAAGAATATGATCCTGATCTGGATTCATTATTATTTTATCTACCTTTGTCAGGATCGGCATTTAAAAAAGTCTATTATGATGAAGCACTGGAACGCGCTGTATCAAAATTTATTTCCTCAGATGATTTATATGTTCCTTATTTAGCGACGGACTTACCGTCATGCGAACGTGTTACTCACACTATTCGTAGAAGTAAAAATGAAGTAAGAAAATTACAAGTAGCGGGACTGTACCGCGATGTGGATCTCATGGTATCCACGACAGAAACAGGAGTTCAGGAGAAAGAAGATCAGATTTCAGGAATGAAAAAATCCTATCAAAAAGAGGATTATCAATTATTGGAAATGCATGTTGATTTAAACATTGAAGGCATAGATAGTGAAGACGGAATTGAAGTTCCTTACATTGTCACCTTAGATGAGGGATCTGCACAGGTTCTTTCTATTTACCGAAATTATAATGAAGAAGATCCCAAGAAGAAAAAGAAACAATATTTTGTTCATTATAAGTTCTTACCTGGCTTTAGCTTTTACGGTTTTGGTCTTATCCACATGCTCGGGGGTTTATCCCGAACAGCAACGTCCGCTCTTAGACAACTTATTGATGCAGGTACATTGTCCAATCTACCAGCGGGTTTTAAAGCTCGAGGACTGCGCATTAAAGACGATGACAATCCACTCCAACCAGGAGAATTCAGGGATGTAGACGCCCCTTCGGGTGATCTTCGCCAAGGACTGTTGCCTTTACCTTATAAAGAACCAAGCCAAACCTTATTTGCTTTATTAGGATTTGTCGTGGAAGCGGGAACACGATTTGCCTCTGTTGCTGATCAAAAGATCGGGGACAGTGTTGCATCCAATGCGCCTGTTGGAACTACAATGGCACTCATGGAACGAGGTGCTCGTATTATGTCAGCCATTCATAAGCGCCTACATTATGCACAAAAAATTGAATTTAAATTATTAGCAAAAATATTTGCGGAGTCACTTCCTCCAATGTATCCTTATGAAGTTGGAAAAGATGCGGTTCCAAGTTTAAAGGCAGAAGATTTTAGTGATGAAATAGATATTATTCCTGTTTCAGACCCAAATATTTTTTCCATGTCTCAGCGTGTTACATTGGCACAGACACAGTTACAATTAGCGCAAGCAGACCCTCAAGCTCATAATATGTATGAAGCCTATCATCGTATGTATCAGGCACTGGGAGTAAAGGATATTGATACTATTTTACCTGTTCCTGAACCACCTCAACCAAAAGATCCAGCAGTAGAAAATGCATCTTCCTTAAAAGGAGAGCCTCTTTTAGCATTTAGACAACAAAACCAATTAGCTCATATTGATGCACATCGTGCGTTCATGTCTTCTGTTTTAGTTAAAAATAATCCTCAAGTAATGTCTATTTTACAAGGTCATATTGTTGAACACGTGGGCTTACAAGCTAGAGCGGAAGTGGAAGAAGAAAATGCACAAGCAATTCAAGAGCAAGCCCAACAATATGGTGGTCAATTACCTCAAGAACTGCAAATTCGGTTCCAGGAAGCAATGGAACAGCAGATAGCCGAGAAAATTGCTGCAATGATTGAGGAAATGGTTGCAGAAGAACAAGAAATGATGGATGAATTAGGAGAAGATCCACTAGTAGACCTTAAACAGCAAGAAATTAATCTTCGGGAACAAGACATTGATCGAAAAACTCGCGCCGATGAGGCTAAAATAGGTATTGATCAGGATAAATTGGATCAAGATGCTAGATTAACACAAGATAAGATACAATCTCAGGAAGATATTGCTCAATTACGGGCTAATGTTAACTTAACTAAGCAAAAAGAGATTGAAAAGAGTAAAAAAAGTCCAAGAAGGGTGGATGTTCAGAAAAATGTCCGTTTTGATAACTAATATTGGGATGGTAAAAGTGATAAATGAGTCTAAAATAAACACTATGGAAAAACTAACCAAAGCGGATGTGAAATTACAGCAGTATTTTAATGGTATGCTGGAAATGGCAGAAAAAACTTCCAAAAGTAGTGAAGATAGTATACTTTTAGCTGGTGCCATGATGAGTGCTGCTCGAGTTATCTATTATGATTGCTTGGGACCCAATGAAGGACAACATTTAATGGATACAAACACTGTTGGTTTCATCGAACTGCTGAAACCGACAATACACTAGGAGAAGAACATGGTTACAGCAAAATATATAAATGGATCTAAATATCCCAATGCAACAATGACTGTCTCTAACGAGATGAATCCGTATGCAGGCCCTAATGTAAATAAGACATCAGAAGTATCCACAGCGCAGGTTGCAATACCTGGACCAAAGGTTGTAGATAATTTAGGTAAAGGACCAAAAGGGCAACGTAGCAAATCACAAATTAAGAAGGTTGCTTTTAAAGGCGTTTTTTAGTAAATTCATTTTCAATTTAACAAAGGAGGTTTCTATGAAACTTTTAAAAGATCTTTGGGCTCATCTAAAGGAATGGAGTGACTGGTCCATGAAAGACTGGATCAAAAGCGCAATTGTGTGCGTCATTGTTCTTTTTATCATTTACAAAATGTCAGGCGGCGGAGCGTAAATGCTCAATCTCCTGTCAGGACTACTAGGTGGTAAGGGCGGAGCTCTCAAACAAATTTCTAACGTTATTGACGAATTACATACTTCAGAGGAAGAGAAATTAGATAAAAAGATTTTAATGCAGCGCATCCAGCAAAAACTTGCTGAGAAACAAATTGATGTCAACATCAAAGAAGGCTCCCATAAATCGATTTTCGTCGCCGGCTGGCGTCCCATGATCGGCTGGACGGGAGCCTTTGCGCTCATTTTTGAATTCATCGTCTCCCCGGGAATTGAATGGTATGCGAAGTTCTCTGGACTTGATATAACAGCACCTGACATTCAAACTGGCCCCTTACTGGCCATTGTCACTTCCATGCTCGGAGTCGCCGGGCTCAGAAGTTTCGAGAAGACCAAGGGCTTAACAAAATAAGGAGAAATGATGAAACCAAAAACTAAGAAAAAGAAACAAACACCACTTCAACAAATACAAAAACAATTGGACAAGCTTGCAGCTCTTCACGCAAAGGAAGAAGCGATAGTTGAGAAGATTGAAGAAATCATTGAAGAAGGCGAGGAGGAGTAGATG